>Ga0265313_10000024_pt1 | contig 138587 bp, 132 predicted proteins | sample 4123metaG_FD_203122 | JGI IMG/M metagenome (GOLD analysis project Ga0265313, IMG submission 203122) | Rhizosphere microbial communities from Carex aquatilis grown in University of Washington, Seatle, WA, United States - 4-1-23 metaG | ecosystem: Host-associated > Plants > Roots > Rhizosphere... | reverse complement strand
CGATGCCGGCGACCTTGTCGATCTTGCCGCCGGCCCACGGCTGCACCAGTTCGTCCACGGCGCGACGGAATGCCCGCGCATTGCCGAGCAGCGTCGTGATATCGCGGAACATGATCCCCGGCTTGGGGTAATCCGGGATCGAGCGGATTGCGGCTTTCAGGTCATTCTCGACCGCGGCGGTGGTCATTGCTGGAGCCTCATCCCCTTGGCGCTGCCCGCTTGATGCTGCCCGCACTGTGGCGGACCGCGTCGGCCTGCGCAACGGGCTAACCGCTCGCCTGCAAAGGCATCGAGCGCGGCGGTCTGATGGACCCGCGCCGCGGCTCTTCGCGATGATTGTAAATGTTGCCGAGTCGGCATCGCGGGCGAGCGAACCCGATATCGTTCGCTCGCCTTGGGCACCGCTACGAAGAAACAGCGGGCTCGTGAACGTCGTGCCAGACTTTTTTCTTGGTGAAGTAAAGCAGGCCCGTGAACACGATCAGGAAGATCATAACCTGGAAGCCGAGCCGGTGGCGCTCGTCGAGCTTCGGTTCGGACGCCCACATCAGGAACGCGGCAACGTCCTTGCCGTATTGGTCGAGCGTCTCGGGCGTGCCGTCGGTGTATTTCACCTGGCCATCCTTGATCGGCTGCGGCATGCCGATGGCGCCGCCCGGGAAGTACTTGTTGTACTGGCCGCCCGGCGGCAACGCGAAGCCCGCCGGTGCTGTCGTATAGCCGTTGATGATGGCGTGGATGTAGTCCGGCCCATCTTCCTGATAAGCGGTGAATGCGTCGAAGATGAATTGCGGGAAGCCCCCCTCGTGGCTGCGCGCCTTGGCGAGAGTGGACATGTCTGGCGGCACCTTGCCGCCCAGCGCCGCGGCAGCGGCCTGCGCATTGGGGAACGGCAGGGGGAAATAATCGGATATCTTGCCGGGCCGCTGGAACATCTGGCCCTGGTCGTTCGGTCCGTCGGTGACCTGGAAGGTCGCCGCAATCGCCGCCGCCTGAGCCTCGGTGAAGCCGGGACCGCCCGGATCGGCGAGATTGCGGAAGGACAGCAGTTTGAGACTGTGACAGGTCGAGCAAACCTCACGATAGATCTTGAAGCCGCGCTGCAACTGTTGCGGGTCGTACTGGCCGAACGGCCCGGAGAACGACCAATGCTCCCGCGGCGGCGCGGCGGCCTCCTGGGCCAACGCCGGCACTGCCGTCGCTGACAGAGACGCCGCCAGGACAACGGCCGCGGCGATGGCTATCTGCCTGCTCATGCCCGACCTCCGTTGCCAGCCGGAGCACCTTTGCCGAGCACCGATTCGGAAATCGAATTCGGCAGCGGCTTGGTTGTCTCGAACAATCCAAGAAGCGGCAGGATGATGAAGAAGAAAGCGAAGTAGTAAGCGGTCAGCAGCCGCGCGGCGAGCACGTAACCGCCGACCGGCTCCTGCGAGCCCAGATAGCCGAGCCCGATCACCGCGGCAAAGAAGATAAACAGGAATTGCCGGTAAAGCGGCCGGTAGTTCGCGGAACGAACCCGCGACGTGTCGAGCCACGGCATGAAGGCCAGCACGACGATCGACGCGCCGAGGGCGGTGACGCCCAGGAGCTTGCTCGGGATCGCGCGCAGGATCGCGTAGAACGGCAGGTAATACCATTCGGGGACGATGTGCGTCGGCGTCTGGCTCGGATTCGCCGGGATATAGTTGTCGGAATGGCCGAGATAGTTCGGGATATAGAAGATGAAATAAGCGAACACGATGCAGAACACGCCGATGAAGAATGCGTCCTTGACGGTCGCGTAGGGCGTGAACGCCACGGTGTCCTTCTCGTCCTTCGGCTCGACGCCGGTCGGATTGTTCTGCCCGACCATGTGGAGCGCCCAGATGTGCAGCACGACCACGCCGGCGATGACGAACGGCAAAAGGTAGTGCAGCGAATAAAAGCGGTTGAGCGTGGGATTGCCGACCGCGAAGCCGCCCCACAGCCAGGTGACGATGCCGTGACCGGCCACTGGAATGGCCGAGAACAGGTTGGTGATAACGGTGGCGGCCCAGAAGCTCATCTGCCCCCAGGGCAGCACGTAGCCCATGAATCCGGTCGCGACCATCAACAGGAACAGGATGACGCCGAGAATCCACAACACCTCGCGCGGCTCCTTGTAGGAGCCGTAATACATGCCGCGTGCCATGTGGATGTAGACGGCGACGAAGAAGAACGACGCGCCGTTGGCGTGGATATAGCGCAGCAGCCAGCCGTAATTGACGTCGCGCATGATGCCTTCGACCGAATCGAAGGCCAGATTGACGTTCGGCGTGTAGTGCATCGCCAGCACGATGCCGGTCACGATCTGCACGGTAAGCATGAAGGTGAGAATGCCGCCGAACGTCCACCAATAGTTCAGATTGCGTGGCGTCGGGTAGGCGATAAAGGATGAATGGACGAGGCTGGCGATCGGCAGCCGCCGTTCCATCCACTTCATGAAGGCGCCTTGCGGCTGATAGGTGCTATGTCCGCTCATTGTCGAACCTTAAAAAGCCTGACCGATGACGCAAGGAAGGAAACGGAAGTCGCGGCGCGCTTGATCCGCCGTTGAGATTGAATTCACCCTGCCGACCCTCTTTACGTCTTGCCGCTCGACCATCCGCGCTGCGGGCCGCCACCTTCCCTGCCCTCCGGCACTTGCGGGAGAGGCAGACGGAAGACCGGTGGCGAATGATCCGGCCGCACCGGCCTGGGGAAGGTCGGGTGCGACGCATTCCGGCGGGGTTCTATTGGCACCCTTGCCGCCTCAGTGCAAGTGTGGCTTCGCCGCGCCCCGAGCGCTGTGACCAACGCGCGAAATGACCGGCATGCGCATCGCCCTGTACCAGCCCGACATCCCGCAGAATACCGGCACCATTTTGCGCCTCTGTGCGTGCCTGGGAATAGAGGCGCACATCATCGCGCCGGCCGGGTTCCCAACCTCGGATCGCGCGTTTCGGCGTGCCGGAATGGACTACCTCGATACCGTGGCGTTGGTTCGGCACAGCTCGTGGCAGGCATTCGAGGCGTGGCGGCGGGCCGAGAATCATCGGCTCGTCCTGTTCACGACCGCGGCGCCGCAGGTCTACCTCGATTACGCCTACCGGCCGGACGACGTGCTGCTGTTCGGCCGCGAATCGGCGGGCGTGCCGCAGGAGGTCCACGACTCCGCCGACGCTCGCCTCCGCATCCCGATGCAGCCGGGCCTGCGCTCGCTCAATGTTGCGCTGGCGGCCGCCATGGCGGCCGGCGAGGCGCTGCGGCAAGTACGGGTGGGATGGCCTTGATCGGCTGAGACATTTGGCTTGGCATCGAATGTATATTACCTTAATATACAACCATGCTCAATCTCAGCCAAATTGCCGGATTTGACTGGGATGACGGCAACAACCGCAAAAGTCTGGACAACCATGACATCAGCCAGATGGAAGCGGAGCAGGTTTTCCTCGATCCGAGACTTATTATCTTTATCGATGAAAAGCATAGCGTTCATGAACCCCGTTATCATGCTTACGGCAGCACCGCCGAGGGTCGCCGATTACAGGTGAGCTTTACTCTGCGCCAGGGCGCAACGTTGATCCGCGTGATCTCGGTTCGCTCAATGAGCAGAAAGAAAAAGCCCGCTATGAGCAGGAAATATAAGACTGTTCCAAAGTTTCGCAGCGAGGCGGAAGAACGCCAATTTTGGGAGTCGCACGATACTGCGGATTATTTCGACCTGAGCAAGGCGCAAAGGGCGACGCTTCCAAATCTGAAATTGTCGACAACTGCGATTTCGCTGCGACTGCCGCAGGGCTTGCTCGATCGCATCAAAGTCGCCGCCAACAAGCGCGACGTGCCGTACCAGTCTCTGATCAAAGTGTGGTTGGCGGAAAAGGTGGAGGCGGAGTAGTTATCTCCTTTCGCGAGATCGCGGCACGTCTCACATCGACGACACATGGACAACGGACAGTCTGAGAAACGCAAAGAGGCCGCGCGCGCGTGGTTCGCATCGCTGCGCGATCAGATCACCGCGGCCTTCGAGGCGGTGGAGGACGCGCTTCCCGCCGGCGCGCCGCTTGCCGATCGCGCGCCAGGCCGATTCAAGCGCACGCCGTGGAACCGCACCGACCACAGCGGCGCACCCGGCGGCGGCGGCGTCATGGCGATGATGAGCGGCCGCGTGTTCGAGAAGGTCGGCGTCCACGTCTCCACGGTGTTCGGTGAATTCGCACCGGAGTTCCGTAAAGAGATTCCCGGCGCCGCAGACGATCCGCGGTTCTTCGCCTCAGGCATCTCGCTGATCGCGCACATGCACAACCCGCACGTCCCCGCCGTGCACATGAACACGCGCTACGTCGTCACCTCCAAGACGTGGTTCGGCGGCGGCGCCGACCTCACGCCCGTCCTCGACCGCAGGCGCACGCAGGACGATCCCGACACGATCGCTTTTCACGCCGCCATGAAGGCGGCGTGCGATGCGCATGCGGCCGTCGCGCCCTACGACAAATTCAAAAAATGGTGCGATGAATATTTCCACCTGAAACACCGCGGCGAGATGCGCGGCATCGGCGGCATCTTTTACGATTGGCTCGATACCGGCAATTTCGACGCCGACTTCGCCTTCACGCAAGCCGTCGGCCGCGCTTTCCTCGGCATCTATCCCGAGCTGGTGCGACGAAACTTCACCACGCCCTGGACCGAAGCCGAGCGTGACGAGCAGCTCATTCGCCGCGGTCGCTATGTCGAGTTCAATCTCCTGTACGACCGTGGCACGATTTTCGGCCTGCGCACCGGCGGCAATGTCGAGTCGATTCTGTCCTCGATGCCGCCTGTGGTGAAGTGGCCGTAAAAAACCTTACGGCCGCACCGCATCGAAAATCATGATCGCGGCGCCGGCGATGACGACCACATCGAGGATCGCAGTGTGCACGTGTACCGGCATTCGTTCGACGATCAGCCGCGCGATAAACGTGGAGCAAAAGCCGATCCCGCCGATCAGCAGGCCGATGGCCAGCACCACCGATGTGATCACCCCCGCGTAGCCGAACACCGCAAGCTTGACGACACCGATGACGACCGAGACGAGCGAATCGGTCGCGATCACGGCGGCGCCTTCAAGACCCGTGGCCATCAGCAGCGAGAGCAAGATCACGCCCGACCCGGTGGTGCCGCCGACAACGACGCCCCACGCCAAAGCGCCGGCCGCGTAACCCTTTTCGCCAAGGTGGCGGCCGCGGCGGCGCAAAAAGCGGCGCAGCGGCACAGTCGCGATCAAGGTCAATCCGATCACCAGCGCGGCGCCCCGGCCCGACAACAGCGTGTACAGCCAGGCGCCGAGCACACAGGTCGGCATCGCGCAGACGAGCGCGATCATGGCGCGCCGCGGGTCGAGCCGCTTGCGGAATGCGACGATCCGCGCCGAATTGGTGAACATCGCCGAAATGGCGATGATTGGAACTACCGGCTTGGCGCCGACCAGCGGCACCAGCACGAGCGGCATCATCGCGCCGGTACCGTAGCCGGCCACCCCGCCCGCAATGCCCGAAAAGGCCGCCAAACCAACGATCAGCGTGAATTGCAGGACGGAGATGTCGGGGATCAGCGGCATTGTGCGCGGAAATAGGCCGGAATCGGGCGTTGACTTGGCGCGGTGCAGTTACGAGAACAGCACATACAGGCGCTGCGCCTCGATGTCGCGTCAAAGCAGGGAGATTGGGGATGGACCTTGGAATCGCCGGCCGCAAGGCCATCGTCTGCGCGTCGAGCCGCGGCCTTGGCCGGGCCTGCGCCAAACGGCTCGCCGAGGCCGGCTGCGAGGTCGTGATCAACGGCCTCGACAAGGATCGCCTCGCGGCCACCGCAGACGAATTGCGCAAGGAAACCGGCGCCAAGATCACGGCGGTCGCGGCCGATGTCGCTTCCCCGGACGGCCAGAAGGCGCTGTTTGCCGCCTGTCCGGAGCCGGACATCCTGGTCAATAACAACGCCGGGCCGCCGTTTCGCGATTTCCGCGACCTCGACCGGCAGAAGATGATCGACGGCGTCGTCGGCAACATGATCGTCGCCGTGGAACTCATTCAGAAGGCGATCGACCCGATGGTGGCCAAGAAATTCGGCCGCATCGTCAACATCACTTCGGGTTCGGTGAAGATGCCGCTGTTCGGCCTCGATCTGTCGTCGGGCGCGCGAGCCGGACTGACCGCCTTCCTCGCCGGCGTGGCGCGCTCCGTCGCCGCCTCGAACGTGACGATCAATTTCCTGCTGCCGGGCATTTTCGACACCGACCGCTTCCGCTCCAACGCCCAGTCGTCGGCGAAGAAGCGCGGCACGAGCTACGAGGAAGCCATCAAGCAAAACGTCGATTCGGTTCCGGCGGGCCGGCTTGGAACGGCGGACGAGTTCGGCGCCACGTGCGCGTTTCTGTGCTCGGCGCAGGCCGGCTATATCACCGGACAGAATCTGCTGATCGACGGAGGACGCTTCCCCGGCGCATTCTGAACAACAGTCACCTCGGATTATCGAAGATTACCGACCCAAGGAGAGTTCCATGAAACTCGTTCGCTACGGCGCCCCCGGCCGCGAAAAGCCCGGCATGCTCGACACGCAGGGACGCATCCGCGATTTGTCCAAGATCGTGCCCGATATCTCAGGCGACGCGCTGTCGCCCAAGGGCCTTGCCAAGCTGCGCAAGCTCAATCCCGACAAGCTGCCGCTGGTGAAGGGCAAGCCGCGCATCGGCCCGTGCGTCGGCAAGGTCGGCAATTTCATCGCCATCGGCCTCAATTATTCCGATCACGCCGCCGAAGCCGGCATGGCGATCCCCAAGGAGCCGATCATCTTCAACAAGGCGCCGAGCTGCATCTGCGGGCCGAACGACGACACCATGACGCCGAAAGACTCGTCCAAGCTCGATTGGGAAGTCGAACTCGGCATCATCATCGGCAGCCCCGCGCGTTACCTCAGCAAGGACAAGGCGCTCGACGTCGTCGCTGGTTACTGCCTCGCCAACGACGTGTCCGAGCGCGTCTTTCAGATCGAACGCGCCGGGCAGTGGACCAAAGGCAAGGGCTGCGAGACCTTCGGCCCGCTCGGTCCGTGGCTCGTTACCAAGGACGAGATCAAGAACCCGCAAAACCTCGACATGTGGCTCGACGTCAACGGTGAAAAGCGCCAGCGCGGCAACACTTCGACCATGATCTTCGACTGCCGCCATATCGTGTGGTGCTGCTCGCAATATTTCGCCATGGAGCCCGGCGATGTCATCATCACCGGCACGCCGCCCGGCGTCGGCCTCGGCATGAAGCCCGAGCCGAAATTCCTCAAACCCGGCGACGTGGTCACGCTCGGCATCGACGGGCTGGGCGAGCAGCGCCAGAAGATCGTCAGATTTAAGAAATGACGCCTACCGCGTCACTCACTGACAGTTGTGACAACACCGGGCGTCGCCGAGGCGAGAGCCGCTAAAAGCTTTGGAACTAGGGGCACAAGGTCGGCAAGCCGGTTCGCGTTCGCTCGAAGCACAACAATTAGGATAGGAAATTCTCCCACCTTCTGTTGAAAGGCTAAGTTTCGATCAACAGTGACGAAGGCGTCGAAATGAGTCGACGCCTTCGTAAGCAACTCGCCATTCTTAATACCAGCCCAGCCCATCTGGCCGACGGTTTTGATTTCGTGCCCTGTGATGGATCGCGACAGTCGCCAATCCAGACATTCGTCGAGCAGGACTTTCACGAGACCGATTCGACGAGCTTGTCCTTCGCCTGCTCCAGGAAAGCAATGACCTGTTCGCGGGACACAGTTGGAAAGCCTTCGAGAAACTCATCAATCGAGTCGCCGGCCTCGAGATAATCGAGGAGCGTCTGGACCGGCACGCGCGTTCCGCGGAACACCGGCGCCCCACCCATAATTTCAGGATCGCGACTAACGATTGATCCACTCATGCTGATCAATTTACGCCTTGAATGTGCTGCGTACAACCTGGATTGGGTCGAAACCCTTCTCGGCTTCAATGCTCTCGAGCTTTCACGGATATCGTGCCATGTCGTTGCGGGCGAAGGTTCAGGAGTGCATCCGGCGTGTTCGAAGCGAGAGCGGGGTCGACGAGAAATTGACCGGCATCGCCGATCCGATCAACGCCTTCGTCGACTATGTCGAGCAGATGGAGCATCTGCTGCGCAATGTTGAATCGCGTCTGCGACGGATGGGGTAGGATTTCGCTCCGGCCGATCCTCGTTGCGATTCGCAATCGGCGTTCCTTCGCGTGTCAGTGCGTAGCGCCTGCCGTTTCGGCGGGCGCGTTGAGCGCGACATTGAGGCCTAACTGACCGCCGTAATATGTCACGTCCCCCTGCCCCAGTTCGCTGCTGAAGCTCGCATAGCCGGTGATGCCGCGGCCCAGCTTCATGGTGGTTCCCACTGTTGCCGTCGCCCAATCGCGCCCGAAGCTGACGGCGGGCATCGAAAATGCGGGCGCGAATGCAATCTCCGGCTCAATCGCGGTCACAACGCGATTGTCCGCATTCAATTCGTGATTCCACACGAGCTTGCCGTAAGGGTGCCACAGGCCGACATCGAGGCCCGCCTGCAAGCCCAACTCCGTCACTGCCGAGTTGCGAACCTGGCTGCCATAGGTCAGCGCCGTAAATCCGCCGTCGGAATCGCCAGCAAACATATCGGATTCTGCGAAGCCGCTGACACCGACACGCTGCAGAATGATGCCTGCGACCGGGCCGAAGGCGAAGTCGAAGTCCGCCGCCGGACGTGCTTTCGCCACGACGGGGCCGTCTCCGCCCAGCCATCCAGCGTGGAAGTCGTAACCGATCTCGGCGGCGAACGATGCGTTGGTGCCGCTCGTCTTTCCGGTATTGGCGATGGCCGCGATGCCGATCGGCACGACGCGATCGACGTCATAGTGCAGGCCGCCAATGCTCGCGATCATATTGAACCAGAGCGGCCGGCCGACGTAGGCGAGATAACCGCTGAACGCATATTCGTTTTGCTGGAAATTGCCGCCGAGGCTGAAGCTCTGCGTCGTCGTTCCGACCGACACCGCGCCACCCAAAAGCCAGTTCGGCGCCCACGAATAGTCGGCGCCGGCCGTCACCATGCCGAGCGTGCCGGGATCATTGGGAAAGCCGACATCGCTCGAGTGCATGGCGAGTGACGACAGATCGCCGGTCACCCACGCGTTGAAAGTGCCAGCGCCGCGATTCCGTCCGGAAATCGCGATCTGCTGAAAGATCGAATCGACCAGCGCGGCCCGCGTCTTCACCGGCGCCTCGGCCAAATAGGAAATCTCTCGCGGCGCCACGATCAGGCTGTAGGCGTAATCGGCCTCGATCAATTGCCCGGCGGCACTGTAATGCTCGTTGTCGGCATAGAGATACGCTTGTCCGGCATTGGGCGCGACGAGCGTCGTGCAGTACGGTGCCCAGGCGGAGGCGATCGTTCCGCCGGTGCCGTTGCCGGGATTTGGATTGACGCAGGCGCCACCCTGATGCGCGACCGTCGATCCCGGCGTGACATTGGTAATGCCGAACAGCGCGGAGTTGAACCCGATGGCGTCGGCGATGACTTTGCCGGAGACCGGCACGAAATTGATCCCGGCTGCCGCAAGATCGGCATACAAAGCTTGATTATAGGCGCCGTCAGTCATCGCCGCAGTCGTCGTCCTGCTGGCCAACGGTGCTGCGCCATACGCGATGGGCACCACGAAGTAGCGGGCGCCGGCGGCGTGCAACTGCGCGACGGCGGCGGCGAGGGCGGTCGCGGATGCTTGCGCCAATTGCGTTGCGTTGCCGGCGCAGACCCCGCCGGGACAGATGGCGCCGGAAATATCGTTGCCGCCCGAGCTGATGAGATAAAGCGCGTTCGGATTGGCGGCGCCGTTGACTGCCGCCAGATACGAGCCGATCTGGCTGACAGTGTTAGGTGCGAGCGTTGAATAGTTGGCGTAGGTGATGTTGGCAGCGCCACCCGCCGCATAGTTCGTGCCGCCGGGCTCGCCGACCGGAACCGCGGTCAGGCCGAGCAGCGATGCCAGAATTGTCGAATTCATCTGGCCGCCGATCGACGTCGCAACGCCACCGCCCGAGGCTTGAGCGTTCTTGTAAAGCGCCTCGGCAGTCGCGTTGAGGTCGTGGGTGTGTGTGAAATACCAGCCGCTGTCGACGGTGCTGTCGCCAAAGCCGACAAATTGATTGAGCGCCTGAGCCTGGGCTTGCCGCCCCGCGGCGATCACCAAAACGACTGCGAGCAATGTCGCAAAAACGTGCCACGCAGGTCTGAAATTCATGCCCAGCCCGGCCCGTCCAGAGCCGCCACCCCTCGGGCAGAGCTCCTAGCACGCTGCACAGGGCGTGGTGTTGCAAAGATACGACACAGATCGAAATTCAGGCCGACTAAGCGGCTGACGCGAGACAAAAATCCGCCGTCACCCTGCCCTCGCCGCCAAAACCGCCTGCAGCGAGATGCGCGACCACGGCGCGATCTTATCGCGGAATGTCACGTAGGCATCGCGCACCTTGCGGGCACGAGCGCTCTTGGCGGCAAGATCGCCGAGCACGCCGTCAGCCTCCTTGCGCGCCGCACCGATCAGGTCGGACGGAAAGGTGCGCAACTGCACCTTGTCGCGCGTAGTCAGCGCGGCGAGCGCCTCGATGTTGAGCCGCTCCATCTCGGCGAGCGCAAACGCGGCCTCCGTCGCGCAGGCATGCGTCACGATCGCCTTGAGTTCCGCGTCCCGCGTCTGCCATGCCTTCAAGGAGACGATGCACTCACCGGTACCGTTCGGCTTGTTGAAGCCGGGGCCGTAATAGGATGGCGCGACGCGAAACAGGCCGAGCGCGATGTCGGAGCCCGGGCCGACAAACTCGGCGGCATCGAGCACGCCGGACTGCAGCGCGACCAGGATCTCGCCGGGTGCGGTGGTCTGGGGAATGGCGCCGAGCCGGCGATAGATTTCGCCGCCCAAACCTAAGGAGCGGATTTTCAGGCCGTGGACATCGTCGCGGCTTTTGATCTCGCGGCGAAACCAGCCGCCCATGCAGACCCCGGTATTGCCGCCCATGAACGGCTTGACGCCGAACGGTGTGTAAAGCTCGTCCCATAGCGCCTGGCCGCCTCCGGCATCGATCCAGGCAACGTGCTCGTTCGGCGTGAGGCCAAACGGCACGGTCGTAAAGAACGACGCGCCGGGCTCCTTCCCCTGCCAATAAAACGAGGCGGTGTGGCCGATCTCGGCGACGCCGGAGCCGACGGCATCGAGCACCTCGAACGCCGGCACGATCTCACCCGCCGCATAGACGGTGATTTCGAGCCGTCCGCCCGACAGCGCGCCGATGCGCTGGGCAACCCGCTCGGCCGACATGCCGGGGCCCGGCAGCCGCTTTGGCCAGGACGTAACCATGCGCCAGCGCAGCTTGCCGGTCTGCGCGAGAGCGGGAGCGGCGATGGCACCGGCAATTCCCACGGCGCTGGCGCGCGCGAGACTGCGGCGTGTGATCGTCGTCATCTTTGTTTCTTCTCCGGATTGGAAACTTTGCGTCAAATTACAGCGGCCGGTCAGCGAGACGCGCGGCGCGGCCGCATTGGAAACACCGCGGGCTGGATGGTCTGCGCCCAGACATCCTGGATGCGCGCGATCTCGGCCTCCAGAATTTCGAGGAACAATTGCGCCTGAGTTGGCAGCGTACGCCGCGCCGGCGAGATCACCACAAACTCGGCAATCAGCGGCGGATCATAGATCGGCGAGATGACGCGGCCAATCGAGCGGCCAATATCGGCATAGCAGATCAGGCCGGACAGGATCGCGACCCAATCGGAGCACAGCACGAATTGCAGCGTTGAGATCATGGCGTCCATCTCGATGATCCCGGCGACTTCGATGCCGTGGGTCTCGAAATAAACCTCGATATTGCGGCGCCGCACGTTGCCGCGGCCGGGCAGGATGATCTTCAGCGGCCCGCAGTCCTTCAGCCGCACCGGCGCGAACGACTTCAGCCCGCGGCGCGCGTTCGACACCAGCATCTCGCGGTCGCGCACGATCAACCGCGATTTCAGCCCGACGCGGCCCTCGGTCGCAGGCACCACGGCGAAATCGAGGTCGCCGTTCTGCACCATGTCGGTGAGCGCGCCGCTGTATCCTTCGACGATATGCAGGCGCACGTCGGGATAATGCGACACAAATTTTTCCAAGGCCGGCGCTACCGCGGCACGCGTCAGTGTTGGAATCATGCCGATGTGCAGGTCGCCGGTGACGCGCGAACCGAAGGCGCGGACCTCCTCGCCGGCGCTGTCAAGCTGTCCAACCGCCTCAACGCAACGCCGGTAGTAGCGCTGCCCGGCGGGTGTCGGTGTCACGCCGGACGGCGAACGCTGAAACAGCTTGACGCCAAGCGTGCGCTCGACCGCCGCGACATGCTGAGAGATGCCGGACTGCGTGGCATTTTCGCGCGCAGCGGCCCGGGTGAAGGAACCCTCCTCGCACACCGCGATGACGGCCCGGACCTGCCGCAGGGGAATGTTCTGCATGTTCCTGATATTAGAAAAATTGATGGGCAAGCACAGAATATATCATTTCTTCGAGGGTGGCCATCCGCCTAACATCGGTCGCGCCACAACGGTCGGCGCAAGAGCCGCGGGAAGCCGACGGGGAGGAGCACATGGGCACAGCAAATTTCGGCATTGCCGGTCTCGACTGGCAGCAGCGCGTCAACTGGGACCGCTTGCGCGAGTATCGCATCGAACGCGCCCGGCAGATGATGAAGAAGCACAAGCTCGGCGCGCTCCTTTGCATGTACGACGAAAACGTCCGTTACATCACCGGCACGCTCACCCCCGGCTGGAATCGGCTCAAGCCAGGCCTGCGATACGCCATGCTGTGCGGCGACGGCCGCCCGGTGCTGTTCGAGCAAGGCGACCTCGGCTTCCAGATCGAACGGCACTCACCGTGGATCCCGAAGGAGAATGTGCGCCACTCCTTCGCCTGGATCAAAGGCGCGGCCGGCCCCGCCGCCACCCAGCAGGTGAAGAAATTCACCAAGGCGGTGAAGCAGGCGATGAAGGACAACGGCGTCGCAGGGGAAAAACTCGGCTGCGACTTCATCGACATCAACATGCTCAACATCTTCAAGGAGGAGAAGATCGACTGGGCCGACGGCATGACGCCGATGATGGACGCGCGCGCGGTCAAGAGCCCGGACGAACAGGAATGCTTCCGCATCGTCGGCGCCATCGGCGACGCCACGCACTGGGAATGCATGAAATTCTTGCGGCCCGGCATCACCGAGAACCAGGTCACCGCGCACCTGATGCAGTATCTCTACAACATCCCCGGCATGGAAGACGTCGAGGATGTCATCGTTTCCTCAGGTCCGAATACTTGGCCCAACTGGCGCAATTTCTCCGACCGCATCATCCAGCCCGGCGACATCGTGTTCATGGATTTGGCCGCGCTGACCTGGAACGGCTACAAGTCCTGCTATTACCGCACCTACTGCGTCGGCAAGGAGCCCAGCAAGGAGCAGAAAGATACCTACGCCACCGCGCTGAAATGGCTCTACGACTCCATCGGTGCCGTGAAGGTCGGCGCCACCACGCGCGACATCGCCATGAAATGGCCGTCGGCGATGAAGACCTGGGGCTACGAGGACGAGGATCAGGCCGCCGCCAATCTGTGGGGCCACGGGCTTGGGCTGGCGCAGTACGACCCGCCGGTGATTTCACGTATCTGGTCGCTCGACCATCCGGTCGAAATCCAGGAAGGCATGACGTTCGCGCTCGAAACGCAGCACGGCAAGAAATTCCGCTATGGCGTGCGCATCGAGGAAATGCTGATCGTTCACAAGAAAGAAATCGAGATCGTCTCCAATTTCCCGGTCAAACAGATCACCGTGGTCGATCCGCTGCCGGGATACGGCGATCATGTGAAATGATTTCGGACGGCCGGCGCCGCCGAAACGGGTGACCATGAGACCCTTGGCCGAATATAGCTGGCGCGACTGGCAGCTGTTTCGCCCGCTGACGCATTGCTACAAGACCCTGCGCTACGCCGCCGGCAGAGAGCTCTACGTGCGGTCTCCGGCGCGCGGCGGTGCGACCGATCTCAGCCGGCGCGTCGCCGGGCAGCGCGTGCTTGTCTCCATCGCATTCAACGACGCCGAAGCCATCGCGATGCAGGCCGAAGCGATGGCGCGGTTCGTGCCGAACGCGCTTTACGCCATCGCCGATAATTCGACCGACGAAGATGCGGCAAGCGCGATCGCCGCGACCGCAGCCAAACGCGCGTTGCCTTACATCCGCCTGCCACGGCACGGCTGGCGCAAGGAACAGGGGAGTCGCGCGCACGGCCACGCGCTCAACTGGGTCTGGCGTAACGTCGTGCGGCCGGGCCAGCCGGAGGCATTCGGCTTTCTCGATCACGACCTGTTTCCGACTGCCCCCGACGATCCGTTCGCGACACTCGAGCGCCAGCCTGTCTATGGGGTGCTGCGGCAGTCGGGCAGTCGCTGGTTTCTGTGGGCGGGTTTTTGCCTGTTCCGCTTCGATGCGGTCAGGGACCTGCCGCTCGATTTCGCGCAAGCCTGGTTCGTCGGACTCGACACTGGGGGCGGCAACTGGGCCGCGCTCTATCGCCGGCTCGATTGCGATGCACTCGTCTTCATGCCGACCCGATTCGAACCGTTCCGGCCGGGCGCCGACCCGGTGCACGACACAATCCAATGGTGCGGCGCCTGGCTGCACGAGGTCGGCCAGACACAGCGCGCCGGACGCGTTCAGGAAGCCGGCGACAAGCGGCGCGCCGTCAAGCAACTGATCGCGGCGCCGCTGAACGCAAGCGGGGCCGCATGAATCACTGGATCATCCCGCTGCATGTTGCCGCCGCGATCGATCCGGAGCGGACCGGACCGAAGGCGGCGAATTTGGCGCGGCTGGCCCAGGCCGGCCTGCCGACGCCGGGCGGCTTCTGCATCGCCGCTGACGCCTATCGCCGGCAGATTCAGCATCTCGGTATCGCCGACGCGGTGCAGGCCTATCCAAATGCCGATCCGGCCGCGCAGCGAAAGCTTTCCGTCGAGATCAGGCTTGCGCTTTATCAGAGCGATCTCGCGCCCGACCTGCTCGCGGCCATTCTCGGCGCCTGGTGGGAGCAACCAAAACCCGCGGCGGTGCGCTCCTCGGCGCTGATCGAGGACCGCGCCGACTCGAACTTCGCCGGGCAATTCGAAAGCTTCCTCGGCATGCGCGAGGATGCCGAATTCCTCATCGCGCTGCGCGCCTGCTGGGCCGCGCTGTGGACCACCAATGCGCGCCGCGGCATGGCGCAGCACGATCTCAATCCAGCCGACACCGCGATGGCGGTTCTGGTGCAGCCGCTTGTCGCCGCGCGCGCCTCCGGCGGCGGCTTAAGCGAGACCGCCGACGGCCACATGATGTTGTCGGCGACCTGGGGGCTTGGCTCGACGATCGCGCAAGGCGAAGTGGTGCCCGACCGCATCGTGCTGTCCCGCCAAGGTTTCGTGCGCACGAACGAGGCCGGCCGCAAACACCATCGCGAAGCCTGCCTGCACGGCGCCGGCACCGCGGCGCAGGCGGTGCCCGAGGAACTGCAAAGAGCGCCGTGTCTTGAGGCCGGACAGGCAACAACGCTCGGCCGTCTGATGCGCAAGGCTGAAAAGCTTCTCGGCCACCCGGTCGAGATCGAATGGGCGTTGGACGACGACGGCTTCAAGCTGTTGCAGGCGCGACCGCTGCACGTGCAGGAGCCCTTCGTGCCGGACGAAATCTGGCTCAAGCATCCGGGGCTGAACGGCCATCCGGCCGGTATCGGCTGGGGCAGCGGCCGCGCGGTTGTGGTCAATTGCGAATGCGAACTTTCGCGCGTCGCGCCGGGCGATGTTCTGGTCACCCGCGTCGCCGGACCGGCGCTGTCGCACATCCTGCCGCGCGTCGCCGGCGTGGTTGCCGAACTTGGCGGATCGACATCGCATCTCGCTTCGCTCGCGCGGGAACGCGGCATTCCCATGGTCCTCGGCGTCAATGACGCCACGCTGCGCATTCCCGACGGCGCGCAGGTCGCCGTCGATGGCGTGGCCGGCGTTGTGCGGTGGGTGGCGTGATGGCCAAGAAGGTCGAACCAAAGAAAGCTGTGCGCCCGCGCATCTTCGTCACCCAGCCGGTCTCCGAGCAGGCACTCAAACGCCTGCGCGCGGTGGCGCGTGTCGCGGTGTTTGTCGATTCGCGCCGGATCATCCCGAAGCGCACGCTGATTGCGCAGGTGCGCAAGGCCGATATTCTGTTCTGTCTGCTGCATGACAAGATCGACCGTGCGGTGGTCGAAGCCAATCCAAATCTCCGCCTGATCGCCGCGCAATCGATCACGCCCTCCAATATCGACGTCGCGGCGGCGACCGCGCGGCGCATCCCCGTCACCGTCACCGCCCCGATCACCACCGAAGCGACCGCGGACCTGGCCTTTGGGCTGATGTTGGCGGTGGCGCGGCGCATGGTGGAAGGCGACCGGTTGGCGCGCGCGGGCGTCTTTCCCGGCAGCCAATCGGCCTTCCTGATGGGTTCCTACGTGTGGGGCAAAACGCTGGGCCTGATCGGCGGCGGTGGCCTGATCGGCAAGGCGGTGGCGCGCCGCGCGCAAGGTTTCGGCATGCGCGTCCTGTACTGGACGCCGCGAAGGAAGCCGGAGCGCGAGGAGCGCGCGGCTGGACTGATCTACGCGCCCTTCGAGCAATTGTTGCATGAAGCCGATTTCGTCTCGATCCATTCACCGCTGAATGAGGAGACGCGGCATCAGATTTCGGCGCGCGAACTGCGGCTGATGAAGAAAACCGCGTTCCTCATCAACACCGCGCGCGGGGCGATCGTCGACGAAGCCGCACTCGTTCGCGCGCTGCAAAAGAAGCAGATCGCCGGCGCCGGCCTCGACGTGTTCGAGCACGAGCCGAAGATCGACAGCGCGCTGACCAAAATGGCCAACGTGGTGCTGAGCCCGCATCTCGGCAGCGCCACGCCCGAGGTGCGCGAGGCGATGGCAAATATCGTGGTCGACAACATTCTCGCTTTCATCGGCGGCCACAAGCTGCCGAACTGCGTCAATCCGCACGTGTTTGCGTTATAATTCCAACACCCTGTGCTGCACCCGACCTTTATGGTATGGTTCTGATATGCCAAAGAAGCCCAACGCGCCTCCTAAATCGGTCGCCCGCAAGAAGAACAGCGGTGTTGTGATCGGCGCGCGCCGTTTTGCCAAGATTAGCGCTGTTGAGGGTATCGTACTCACGGGTGAAATGCAGACGCGCGCCGCCGAATTTAACAAGAAGGGCATGTCCGCCGACGAGCGGCGTCGATCGATTATACGGATTTACCGCAAGGCATAATCAGCCCGAAATGTACGAAGTCGAGAATGACACCATTTATTGCTACGCTGGGACGGACGTTCTCATAAACAAGCTCGACATCAAAGATGCTGCGGAGTTGGCGAACTTTGAGGCTGAAATAACCAGTCAGCGAGCTCAGGAACCGATTCCCGAAGGCGATCTGGATTACGCGCATTATTGCGCGTTGCATAAGCACCTATTTCAAGATGTTTACGATTGGGCGGGCGAGCCGCGCAAGATTCGAATAGGAAAGGGAGGCAACTGGTTTTGTTTTCCTGAACATATCGGCGCGGAGATGACAAAGCTATTTTCTTCATTGAAAAAACAAAACAATTTTGCAGGCTTGACCAAAGCCGAATTTGCAAAAAGATTGGCTCACTTTCTTGCGGAACTGAACGCCATTCACCCATTCCGCGAAGGAAATGGACGGACCCAATTGTCATTTCTTGGACTAATAGCCGAGCAAGCCGGCCATCCGCTCGATTTCGAAAGGATCGAGCCGGATAAAATTCTTATCGCCATTGTCGAAAGCTTTGTCGGGGACGAAGCACGACTCCGCCGGGCAATAGCCGATTTGATCCAGGTCCAGGGGTGAAGGCCCCGCACATTTGAGAGAAAGCCAAGTCGGAGTCCACTATGCCCCGCACCCTGATCGCCATAACCGACAGTCCGTTCCCCTCGCTCGATCCGGCGAAAAAAGCGCTGACGCGCCTCGACCCCGAATACCGCATGGCGAACAGCGCTTCCGCCGACGATATCCTCGCCGTCGCGCGCGACGCCGATGCCATCCTGGTGACTTATGCGAAACTAGCGGGCGAGTTGCTGCGGCAACTGAAGAGCTGCAAGGCGATCGGCCGTTTCGGGCTTGGCGTCGACAACATCGATCTGCCCGCCGCAAAAGAGCTTGGCATCGCCGTCAATTATGTGCCGGACTATTGTCTGCGCGAAGTGTCCGACCACGCCATGGCGCTTTTGCTGGCGCTGGCCCGCAAGGTGCCGTTTTCCAACAAGCTGGTGCAATCCGGCCGCTGGGAAGTGCCGCCGATCGTGCCGCTGCGGCGGCTCGAGAGTCAGACCCTAGGCCTCATAGGCTTCGGCAACATTCCGCGCGCACTCACGCCCAAGGCCAAGGCGTTCGGATTCAAAGTCCTGACCCACGATCCATTCGTCAAAACCGACGCGCTTGCCGCTGCCGGCGTCGAAGGCGTGAGTTTCGACGAGTTGCTCGCGCGCTCCGACTTCGTTTCCGTCCACGCGCCGCTATTGCCGTCAACGCGCGGGCTGATGAATGCCGCGGTCTTTGCCAAAATGAAAAAGGGCGCGTACCTGATTAACACCGCGCGCGGCCCGCTGGTCGACGAACCGGCCTTAATCGCCGCACTCGATTCCGGCCAGCTCGGCGGCGCGGGGCTCGACGTGGTCACGACCGAACCGCTCGGCAAAGACTCCCCGCTGCTCGGCCGTGACAACGTCATCCTCACACCGCATACCGCGTTCTACTCGGTCGAGGCGCTGGAGGAATTGCAGACCAAATGCGCCAGCGATGTCGCACGGGTCCTGTCGGGCGAGAAGGCGGTCTATCCGATCTCGGCGTAAGACTGGTCCCAGGCGTTGCAAGTCTTGTCATGCGCGGCCTTGTGCCGGGCATGACGCCTGGCGCCTACGCCGCCGCAATTGTAATCCCGGCCTGCTCGCAGGTGTTGGCCACATCGCACACCGTGGCGCGCTGCATGTCGCGCTTCCAGCGCAGATCGTCAAATTCGGTACCGCGGTGCATGGTGCAGCGATTGTCCCAGATGACGAGGTCGTGGACGCGCCAGCGGTGCGCATAGACGAACTGCCGCTGCGTGGCGTGCGCGACCAGTTCGTCGATCAGCGCGCGACCCTCGGCCTCCGGCATGCCGAGGATACGGCCCGCATGCGACGCGAGATAGAGCGATTTCCGCCCGGACTCAGGCATCGTGCGCACCAGAACCTGCGGCACCGGCGGCAGGCCTTGCCGTTCCTCGTCGCTGAAATTGGAAAAGCCGAGCCGCGCGCGCGAATTAAAGATCGAATGTTCCACCACGAGCGTATCGAGCCGGCGTTTCGTCGCGTCGGGCAGCGCATCATAGGCCGCCCGTTCGTCGGCAAATTCGGTGTGCCCGCCGACCGGTGGGATCGAGCGGGCATAGAGCAGCGACGCGCGCGCCGGCAACCGCTTGAACGAGCTGTCGGTGTGCCACAGCCGGTTGCCGAGCTGAAACATGCGCTGGCGCGAGTCCTTGCCCCACATCTCGTTTTCAGGATCGAGGTTGGACACGTCGGCGAATTCCTTGCGTACGCGCAGCTTCGCATCCTTGCGAAACAGCGCGATGGTCGTTTCCAGCGGCCCGAAATGCCGCGCGAAATCGAGATGCTGATCGTCCGACAAATGCTGCTCGGGAAACACCAGCACCGCATATTTGGTGAACGCCTCTTTGACGGCCGCGAGATCGGCTGGTTCGAGCGGCCGAGACAGATCGATGTCGCCAATTTCGGCAGCAAAACTCTCCGTAACCGGGCAAACGGTGATGGCCATGGCGTCGCCTCCGGGCGCCGCGTTCGCGGCATTGGCACAATTGAATCACAGGCGACCGCCGCGCGCAATTGCCGGCGATCTCGTTTGCGCCAGCCGCGCGCCAAGTTCACAATGTGGGTGAGCAGCGGGCAGCGAGAGAGGCGTCATGTTGGATAATGCGGTTACGCAGGCCATCAAAGCAGCCTTGATGGAGCGCTTCGGCGGAGAATTCGCGATCGATCCGACGCTGGACGGCCTGAGCGGACTGGCGAAGATGGCCGGGCACCGTTCGCATCGGCGCTATGCGCCGCGCCCCGTTGAAGCGGACCTGCTGCGGCTGCTGTGCGCCTGCGCGCTCTCGGCCCCGTCTAAAAGCGACCTTCAGCAATGCGATATCGTCGTCGTGCGCGACCCGGCCATTCGCAAAGGAATCGTCGCGACCATTCCCGACATGCCATGGATCGAAGACGCGCCGGTGTTTCTGGTATTCGTCGGCAACGGACAGCGGCTGCCAATGATGGCGCGGCTGCACGATAAGCCGTTCCCGAACGATCATCTCGATCAGTTCTTCAACGCGGCCGTGGACGGCGCCATCGTGATGTCCGCCTTCATGTGCGCGGCGGCAGCTGTTGGCCTAGGCTTTTGTCCAATCAGCGCGATCCGCGATCAGCCGCAGGTTGTGAGCGAGCTTTTGCGGCTGCCGGATCGCGTTTTTCCGATTGCCGGGCTTTGCGTCGGCTGGCCGGCACAAGCCGGCGAGATTACGCCGCGTCTGTCGCTGCAAACGACGGTCATCGAAAACACCTATGGCAAACGCGACATTGCCGGCGAGATCGATGCCTACAACCGGCGTCGGGCGGCATTGCGACCCTATCGGCGCCAACGTAATGTCGAGCGTTGGGGCACAGCACAGCTCTATGGATGGTCGGAGGACAAGGCGCGGCAGTACGCCGAGCCGACGCGCACCGATTTCGGCCGCTTCATCCGCGGCAAAGGATTTTGCCTCGACTAGTGGAGCGGATTTGACATTCGCTATCCACCCAGCCGGGAACTCCGGTAGCGAACGTCAGATCCAAAAAGCTCCACTAGAACTTATAGTTGCTAGTGGTCCTTTTGATTCTAACACTCGCATGAGGGGGTGCCGAACTGGGATGCGAATGTTAGAATCGGCCCCACTAGCGCAGTGCAGTTCGCCGCGCCCCGACGCAAACAGAATTGGAAATGCAGAATGAAGACGCTGTTCGACAAAGTCTGGGACAGTCACATCGTCGTGCAGGAGGAAGACGAAACCCTGCTCTACGTCGACCGCTGTCTCATTCATGAAGGGTCGCGGCACACGTTCGATACCCTGCATGAGCGCGGCCTCGCAGTTGCGCACCCGGACAAGGTTTTCGCTTTTTCCGACCACTACATTCCGACCGATCCGCAAGCCCGGTCGCGAGGCGTCGCCAGCATTCCGGATGCCGAAATCCGCAACATGGTCGAACTGCTGATCCGCAACACCGACGAATACAAGATCTCCCGGTTCGGTTGGGGCGACGCGCGCCAGGGCATCCTTCACGTTGCCGGGCCGGAGCTTGGGCTGAGCCAGCCCGGGATCGTGCTTGTCGGCGCCGATTCTCACACCTCGACGCACGGCGCATTTGGCAATCTGTCGTTCGGCATCGGCGCCTCGGAAACAACGCACGTGGTGGCGACGCAGACGATCTGGCAACGCCGCCCGAATACGTTGCGCATCAAGATCGATGGTTCGCTCGGCTTCGGCGTCACCGCCAAGGACATCATCCTTGCCGTGATCGCCAAGATCGGCATCGGCGGTGCGATCGGTTACGCAATCGAATATGCCGGCTCCGCCATTTCCCGCATGTCGATGAACGAGCGAATGACCATCTGCAACATGTCGATCGAGGCCGGCGGCCGGGCCGGTATGATCGCGCCGGATGACACCACCTATCAGTTTCTTGCCGGCCGGCCATTTTCGCCCAAGGGCCACGCCTGGGATGACGCGCTGAAATTCTGGCGGGCGCTGCCGTCGGACGCCGGAGCAGAATTCGGCAAGGACGTCGACCTCGATGCGGCGCGCGTCGTCCCCATGGTCACGTGGGGGACCAATCCAGAGCAGTCGCTGCCTATCACCGAACGCGTGCCCGACCCGGACAAGGAGCCGGATGCCGAACGGCGCAACGAATACGGCAAGGCGCTGAGCTATATGGGACTCAAGCCCGGGATGCCGCTGACCGAGATCGCCGTGGATCGAGTGTTCATCGGCTCATGCACCAACAGCCGCATCGAGGACATCCGCGCCGCAGCCGCCGTCGCCAAGCTTGGCCGCGCTGTGATTCCGGCCTGGGTCGTTCCCGGCTCCGAGAGCATCAAGCGCCAAGCCGAGGCCGAGGGCCTCGATCGAATTTTTACCGCGGCCGGGTTCGAGTGGCGCAACGCCGGCTGCTCGCTGTGCACGGCGCTCAACGGCGATCAGCTCAAGCCCGGCGAGCGCTGCGGATCGACGTCGAACAGAAACTTTCAAGGGCGGCAGGGCCCGGGTGGACGCACCCATCTGATGAGCCCAGCCATGGCGGCCGCCGCGGCGCTGCGCGGCCACCTAGTCGACGTGCGCGAACTCGGCGGGAGGAAGTAGGCGATCATGCAAACATTCACAGTCTGGTCAGGAATCGCCGTGCCGTTCGACGAGGCGAACCTCGACACCAACCAGCTTTGCCCAACACGATTCAACAAGGTGCCGTGGGGCCCACGCTTTGCCCAGATTCTTCTGCACGACCGGCGGTTCAATGCCGACGGCTCCGAGAAGCCTGACTACATCCTTAATCAGGAGCCCTACCGGCGCGCCGTGATCGCGGTCGCGGGCCGAAATTTCGGCGTCGGCTCTTCGCGCGAAACCGCGGTGTTTGGTCTGATGGGCTTTGGCATCCGTTCCGTTATCGCGCCGAATTTCGGCGACATTTTCTACAACAATTCGCTCAAGAACGGCGTTTTGCCGGTGCGGCTGCCGCCTGCAACTGTAGACTTGCTGCTGCGGCAATTGCTCGCTCAACGCGGTGCACAGATGACTGTCGATCTACCCAACCAGATCGTCACCGGCCCAGACGGCGCCACTCACTGCTTCGACGTCGCGCCGTTGAGTAAGAAGCGCCTGCTGAGAGGTTTGGACGAAATCGCGCACACGCAGGAATATGGCGACGCCATCAAGCGCTTCGAGGAACGCTACGCCGAGGATTATCCGTGGCTCAAAGCCTCATCGGCTTGAGACACGCTCCTACCCGCCCGGCCTATTGGGCGGAAAGCAACGCCTTGTATTTGTCGAAGATCGCATATGCCGCCTTGATCTTCTCAAGCGACAGCTTCTCGCCGAGCCAATCGGTTTCGATGGCTTGTTTCTTCGCCTTAGCGATGAATTCCGGGTCGTGGATGATTTTCTTGTAGGCGTCATGCAGCTTCGCAAAGCGGTCCGGATATTTTGCCTTCAGGTCCGCATAGGTGACCAGCGCCCGCATTGAACTCGGCACGAAATCGACCGTGATCCCGTCGGGCTTGAGCACATTATTGACGGTCGGAGCATTCTGCAGAACCTCCATCGGAGTGTCGCTGAACACCGCCACGGGCTTGATCAGGCTGAGCATGCTTAAGCTTGCTTCGGCCGACACCATGCCGAAGTCGAGCTGATTGCCGGCCAGCGCAGTGCGCAGCGGAGCACTCGCCTCGTAGGTCACCAGACGGATGGCGGTGAGCGGCAGCTTGAGGCTTTTCAGCAGAATTCCCGAATTGAAGAATTCGCCGGAGTCGCGAACCACGCCGCAACTGACCGTGCCCGGCTGCGCCTTGATCGCGTCGAGGATCGCCCGGAACGACTGGAAGCGGCCACCTTTCGGCACGAATACGCCGGTCTTATCCGTCCATTGGACATTCAGAATATTGAAATCCTTGAGATCGTATCCGGCGTGAAACTTGTTGATGTCGAAATACCAATACGGCGACGGCCCCGTAACTAACAGCGTATTGCCGTCGTGCGGCAGGCTGAGAAAATATTTGGTGCCGAGCAGCATCGCGCCGCCCGGCTTATCAAGCACGTTGACGGGAACGCCAAGCTCCTTGCTGAGTGCGGGCGCCAGATTACGCGCCATGGTGTCATAGCCTCCACCCGCGTTGGTGGAAACGACGATGGTGATCGGATGATCGGGCCATGACGCGGCCGCCGCCGTTCGCGCCGACAACCCGCCCATCGCAGCCGCTCCAGCCAGCATTCGCAGGAACGGCCGCCGCGCCACGAGCCTGCCGACTTCGCGCTCAGCCGTGCTGTTTAGCTTTGATGTAATCCTACGGGTCATGGACGTTTCCTTACGCGGATTTGACTTTCTTACAGCGCCATGGCGGAAGCGGAGCGCCGCCGGCGCCACCATTGCATGATCGGCCGGCTGAACAGCGAGAACAAGAGCAGTAACAGAAGCACCATCGCGATGGGACGCCCGGCAAAATAGCTGAGCTGCCAGCCGCCACTGATCTGGTAGGTTTGCAGCAGGTTCGCCTCGACCTTGCCGCCCAGAATCAATCCGACGACGCAGGCCGGCACCGAATAGTCGTGCCGCTGCATCAGCCAACCGAGCAGACCGAACACCACCATGGTCAACGGCCCGGCCATGTTGCCGGAAAGTCCGTACGAACCGAACGTCGCCAGCACCAGAATGACCGGAATGAGAATGCGGACCGGAATGCGAATGATGTTGGCCATCAGCCCGATCAGGCCAAGCCCCAGGGCCAGCATGATCGCCCCCTGGACGAAATTGTTGAGGATGATCGCGTAGACGACATCCTTGGACGTATCGAGGAATTGCGGCCCGCTGGTCACGTCGTGGAGCGACAGCGCCGCGAGCATCACCGCCGATGAGGCGCCGCCGGGAATTCCGAGCGCCAGCAGCGTCGCCATCGAGCCGGCTTCCGAACTTGCATTACCGGATTCAGCGGCGATCACGCCTTTTGGATTGCCCTTGCCGAAACTCTCCGGATGCTTGTCGCCGCGCCGCGTTTCCGCATAGGAGACGAGATTGCAGACCGCGGCGCCGACCCCGGGCAGACCGCCGATGGTCGCGCCGATGACGAGGCCGCGTAAAATCACGATGGGATGGCGCAGCGCGTCGACCATGCCGCGGGCAATTTCGCGGATTCGCACGGTTCGCAGATCGGACTGCGACACCAGATAGCTGGCGCCGGCGAGATTGAACAATTCGCTGGCCGCGAACAGCCCGATCATCGCCGGCACAACCGGCACGCCATCGAGCAACTCCGGCAAATCGAAGGTGCCACGGATGACATCGCGCGGGCTGAGCCCGATCGTGGCGATCAGAATGCCGATCAGCCCCGACACCAAACTCCGCGTTACGTAGCGCCCGCGCAGCGCGGCGATAAGCGTCAGGCCCCACAGCATCAGCAGCAGCATCTCGAGCGGGCCCAGCTTGAGCACCGCGTGCGAAATGACGCCGATGCCGAAGAACAAAATCACATAGGCGCCCATGTGACCGAGCGTCGATGCCGCCAGCGCGAGGCCGAGTGCAAGATTGTGCTCGCCGCGTTGCGTCATCGGGTAGCCGTCGAACGAAGTCGCGACCGCCGCCGGCGAGCCCGGAACACCCATCAGGATCGCCGGGATTGCGACGCCAAATGCCGCGCCGGTGTAGATCGCGGTCATGAAGATCAGCGAAGACAGCAGGCTCATCCACAGCGTCGCCGGCAAAACGATCGCCAGGATCAGAGCAGAAGAAACGCCCGGAATTGCGCCGCCCAGCATGCCGAGCGCAATGCCGGGAATGGTCAGCAGCCACGCGCTATAGGAACTGCCCAGAAGATGCAGGGATGATTGCAACGCTTGCCAGTCGATCACAGGCTGCTCCATACGGCACGAGCGACCGCCATTGGCATTGGAAAGGTCAGCAATGTGAGCGCCGCGAGGCTGAGCGCCACCGCGATGCCCAGGGCGAGCGACAGCAGCACCACGATGTCGCGCTCACCCAGCAGCCATAGCGTGGCGCCGACGAACAGGAACGTTGCGACGTCAAAGCCGATGTACGGTATGGTCACGACGAAGGCGCCGAACAGACCCATGAGCGCCGCGATCGTGGCGAGCGAGCCGGATCGGAAGCGGCCGTGCGGTGTGCTTGCGGTTGAGTCAGCTTGGACCGCCGAGGCGCTCGTCGCCGGCATCCGCCCGAAAATTTCGACCGATGCGATGTAGAGCAGCAGACCCGCCGCTACCGCGCCGACCGGCGCTATCAGAATGAGATTGCTGAAGGTGAGCGACGCTGCGGCTGCCGTCCAAAGGTACCAGACGATGAAAGCCAACAATAATGCCGCGAATAGCAGATGCTCCCAATCCGGGACGTGCTCTCGCTCCCTCGACATGCGCCGCCCCGATCAATGCATTTAAAAATTGGCAGATGCCCCGATCGCCATGCGATGGTATCGCGTGTGGCGGTACCGTCAATGTGGCGGGACGCGAAGGGTCAGTGCGATTCTCGCTGCCATGCGACAATCACGCGCACCACCTTGCCGTTGATGTTGGGATGCGGCATCGGCGGGCTCTGCAACAACAGCCTGTCGCCATCGAAACGAACGGCGCGCACCTGCTCGGTGCCGACCCAGGCCTCGTTCCACGCCGCCTCGACTTTGGTGATGACGTTACCATCGTTGACGCGGTAGCGGCCCGTATACGCGATCATGGTCTTGAGCGCCTGGGCGCGATCGGCTTCGCTCTGCGGCACATGACGGCCTTCAGCGGTCATCAGCGCGAGCCAGCGACCCTCCGGCGTTGCGATCTGAACGCCTTTGGGGTGCGCGCCATAGACCGGCGTGCGTTCGCCGGTGGACTGATCCTCGTAAGCGACGCTGACGAGTTTCCACGTGCCGACAATCTTGCGCTGCAGGTCGGCGTCGTCCGCCATCGCCATCACTCCGCGGTCCAACCGCCGTCGAGCACCAGCGCCGAGCCGGTCATCAGCGACGACGCGTCGGAAGCGAGAAACACGATGGCGCCGGTGAGTTCTCCGAGCTGGCCGAGGCGGCCGAGCTTGATCTTGGACAGGACTTCGTCGCGGAACGCCTTGTTCTCGAAGAACGGTTTTGTCATCGGCGTTTCGAGAAACGTGGGACCGAGGCTGTTGACGCGGATGGCATGCGGCGCGAGCTCGATCGCCATCGCCTTGGTAAATCCTTCCATGGCGTGCTTGGACGCGCAATAGACCGTGCGACGCGCGGCGCCGACATGGCCCATCTGCGACAAGATATTGATGATCGAGCCGGGCAGCTTCGCCTCAATGAGCTTAAGCGCGACCGCCTGCGCCACGAAAAAGGCGGCGCGGACGTTGAGATTCATGATGGCGTCGAAGTCGTCGACCGTGACATCGGGCAGCAACGCCGGCCGGTTCATACCGGCATTGTTGACGAGGATTTGAAACGGTTCGGCCGCCGCGATCGCGCGGCGCGTTGCCCCTATATCGGTCACATCAAGCTGCAACGCGTCGGCCCTGTGCCCGCGCGCGCGGATCGCCGCGGCGGCATCTTCGATCTCGCTCTTGGTCCGCGCCGCGAGCGTCACATGCGCGCCGGCTCCCGCCAGCGCCGACGCCGCCGCCAGCCCGATGCCACGGCCGCCGCCGGTGACAAGCGCGCGCCTGCCATCGAGGCTGAAGGAGGCAGTCTTGGCGAGATCAATGGGCACCGATTCACCGCTTGCTGCTCCTTCTCCCCGCGTGCGGGGAGAAGGTCGGGATGAGGGGGCGTTGCCGCAAAGCTCAGAATCGCGGAGAGGCCCCCTCACCCGCCGCGCTTCGCGCGTCGACCTCTCCCCGCGCGCGGGGAGAGGTGGACAAGGTCACTCCGCCGCCTGCGCATAAGGCACATTGCGGCCGCCGTAGCGGCGGACGCGAACGTTGGCCTGTTCGGCGTGCGCGAGAAAGCCTTCCAACACACACAGCCGCGAACAGGCTTCGCCGATCTTGGCGCTGGCTTCGTCGGTCAGCACTTTCTGGTAGGTGCAGGTCTTCAGGAATTTGCCGACCCACAGCCCGCCGGTATAGCGCGCCGCCTTTTTGGTCGGCAGCGTGTGATTGGTGCCGATTACCTTGTCGCCATAGGCGACGTTGGTGCGCGGGCCGAGGAACAGCGAGCCGTAGTTTTTCATGGTGTTGAGAAAATAATCCGGATCGCGCGTCATCACCTGGACGTGCTCGGAAGCTATGCGATCGGCTTCGCGCACCATCTCATCGTAGGAGTCGCAGACGATGACCTCGCCGTAGTCGGCCCAGGCCTTGCCGGCGAGATCGGCGCTCGGCAGGATTTTGAGGAGCCGCTCGACTTCCGCCATGGTGTCGCGCGCGAGTTTCTCCGAATTGGTGATGAGGATCGCGGGCGAGGTCGGGCCGTGTTCGGCCTGGCCAAGGAGGTCGGTGGCACACATCTCGCCGTCAACCGTTTCGTCGGCGATGATCAACGTCTCGGTAGGCCCGGCGAGGAGATCGATGCCGACGCGGCCGAACAATTGCCGCTTGGCCTCGGCCACATAGGCGTTGCCGGGCCCCACCACCATGTCGACGGGGGTGATCGTCTCGGTCCCGAGCGCCATGGCGGCGACCGCCTGCACGCCGCCGAGCACGAAAATCTCGTCGGCGCCGCCGAAATGCATCGCCGCCACGATCGCCGGATGCGGCCCGCCCTTGTAGGGCGGCGCGCAAGCGATGATTTTCTTCACGCCGGCGACGCGCGCGGTGACGATCGACATGTGTGCCGACGCCACCATCGGATAGCGGCCGCCCGGCACATAGCAGCCGATCGAGTTGACCGGAATGTGCCGGTGACCGAGCACGACGCCCGGCAGCGTCTCGACTTCGAGATCGCGCATCGTGTCTTTTTGTTTCTGCGCAAAATTACGCACCTGCGCCTGCGCGAACTTGAGGTCGTCGAGGTCGCGCTTTCGCACTTGGCCGATCGCGCGCTCGATCTCGGCGGCGCTGAGCTTGAATGAGGCCGGCGACCAGTTGTCGAATTTCTGCGACAGATCGCGCACCGCCACGTCCTTGCGCGCGTCGATGTCGGCCAGGATCTGCTCGACCGTCTCGCGCACCTTGGCGTCAGCCGCCTTGATCGCGCTCGCGTCCATTCCGCGCTTGAGATAACGGGGCATGGCAAACACTCCCTTCACATCCCGGTCATCCCCGCGAAAGCGGGGATCCAGTACCCACTGAGTACCGATTTTATCTCATGCGCCGTGGTTACTGGATGCCCGCCTTCGCGGGCATGACAGCTCATACAGCGTCTCGCAATCACTTGATCGCCTGCGGATTGAGCGGCGAGCCGGTGCCGCCCGTGATGATCAGCGGCGGGCCGCAGAAGAAGAATTCATAGACGCCGTCCTCGTCGCAATCCTCGGCCAGTTCCTTGAGATAGAAAATCTCGCCCATGCAGAGCCCCATGGCGGGGATCACCACCCAATGCCACGGCTGGTTCGCATCGGTGGTCTCGTTCGGCCGCACTTCGACGCCCCAGGTGTCAGTGCAGATCGCGGCGATTTCCTTCTCCTGACACCAGTAGCAGTTCTCGAACTTGACGCCTGGGGCGTCGCCGCCCGCATAGCCGCCCCATTTCTTCTCCTGCAAGCAGCGTTCCATCTGCCCGGTGCGGACAATGACGAAGTCGCCGCGGCCGATCGACACATTCTGGTCCTTGGCGCACTTGTCGAGTTCGTCGTTGGAAATGCTCTCGCCGTCGGCCATCCACTTCACGCCGCGAAAGCGCGCAATATCGAGTAGCACGCCGCGGCCGACCATCTTGTTCCTGGAATGCTCGATACCGAGCACGTTGAGACCCTTGGAGTCGATCAACTTGGCGTCGTGACCGTTATAGGCCTTGTCCTCATAGAACACGTGGCCGAGCGCGTCCCAGTGAGTGGCACCCTGGACGCAGCAGATCAGCGTGTCGTCGGCGTAGCGGATCTTGTTCCAGTCTTGCCGCCCCGCAATGGCATCGGTGCCGGTCGCCAGCATCTGGTGGATAGGGTTGAAGCGCCCCCCGAACAGCCCGTTCTGCGGCCCGCTGGCGTCAAGCGGAATGCCGAGCGCAAAGACTTTTCCGGTGCGGATCAGGCTCGCAGCCTTGACGATGTCCTCCGGCCGCACGTGATTGAGCGTGCCGACCTGGTCGTCCTTGCCCCAGCGGCCCCAGTTGCTGAGCTTCTTGCTCGCTTCGGCGATTGCCTCACGTCCCACCTTGATGTCCATAGCTGCCTCCTCCCGCCTGCACCCGACTCCGCCGGACTGTCGGCGCCGATATTGGCCCGCGCAGTGCAATTCGTCCATGCGGCTAGTCGGCCGCAGCGTCAATGTTGTCAATTGCTTGCGCCACGCAAACGGTCTGGAATAAAACCCGCGCCTTGCGGTTCTCATCGCGGCGTCATGGCATGCGCGCCGGCGAATATGGCGCGGCCCAACGGGAGATCGACATGAAGCGTGCAGTAAACATTTCCGCAATCGTCCTGGTTGCGGCCGCGACAATGGCCGCCGCGCCGGCATTTGCCGGCAACGTGATCGACGATTGGGCCAGCATCAAAACATCGCCGGCGCCGCAATTGAAGGCCGTCACCGTCGATCCGAAAACGACCGCATTGCTGATGCTCGACTTTATGACGCAAAATTGCGGCAAGCGGCCGGCCTGCATGGCCAGCATTCCGGACGTGAAGAAGCTTCTTGCCGAGGCGCGCGCCGCCAAGGTGCCCGTCGTCTACAGCATCATCGGCAACTCGACCACGGCCGACGTCATCAAGGATGTGGTCCCCATGGCGGACGAGCCGCACGTTCAGGCCGGACCGGACAAGTTCGTCCACACGGACCTGGACAAAATCCTCAAGGACAAAGGCATCCAGACAGTGATCGTCGCCGGCACCGCTTCGAACGGTGCGGTGCTGTTCACCGGAGCGGATGCCGCGATGCGTGGATTGAAAGTGATCGTGCCAGTTGACGGCATGTCAGCCGCGAATCGTTACGCCGATGTCACCACGGCCTACACCTTCGCGACAGCGCCGCTGGTGTCGGCGAAATCGACGCTGACCAAGATCGACATGATCAAATTCTAACGATCAGGTCGCCGGCGCAAATTCGCCGGCGGCCGCCGCGTCATTCGCTGACGCGACTGCCGCTCGGTTTCGTCCCGCCATCTTGGCCCGGTACAGCGCCAGGTCCGCCGTCTCGACCAGCATGGTCGCACCGGCGAATGCGGCGCCTTGGCGCGAGAACGCGGCTGCCGCATCCGGATACTTGCCGATGCTCGCCACGCCGACGCTGATGGTCACGTGAGGCGCGGCGCCCGATTGCGCGTGCGGAATCTGACAGTCGCGCACGGAATCGCAGATGACTTCAGCAAGCTTGCTCGCTTCGCCGATGCCGGTCTGCGGCAGCAGCACCGCAAACTCTTCGCCGCCATAGCGCGCGGCAAGTTCACCGGCCCGCCGCGCCCGGCTCGCGATCGTCTGCGCCACCCTGCCGAGGCACACGTCGCCCGCGACATGGCCATATGTATCGTTAAATCGCTTGAAATAGTCGACGTCGATCATCAACAGCGACAGCGCGGTGCCATGCCGCAACATGCGGCGCCATTCCTCGTGCAGCGCTTCGTCGAAGGCGCGGCGGTTGGCGATGCCGGTCAACGCGTCGATCGTAGTGATGCGCGCCAGCTCGGCCGATTTTTCGCGTTCGCTGCGATGCAATTTGACGAGCTGCAGATAGAGCCGGGTGTGCCCGCACAACAGCATGACCAGCACGAGACTCGCCGCCGCAAGCCCGTAGATTCGGCCCGCATAAAAGCCGAGGTCGAAACGCCCGGCATTGAACAACGCGCTGAGCGCGATGTCGAACATCCAGGCGCACATCGTCACGATCAGCCAAAGGTCGAGAATCGACAGCGGCCGGCGACGCGACACGACCACTGCGGCGCAAAGATTAATCGTCCAGACACCGGTCACCACGAGAACCAAAGACGACGTGTAGTGGTCCCCCCGCATGATCGCCGGCAGAAGACGCGGGCCCTGCGTGGCAAAGACCGCGCAGCCGATCACGAGGGCGATAACCGTTGCTGCCATCGACAGCATCAAGGCATAGGGGCGCCGCGGCTGTTCCCCGCCGCACAACGCATAGGCGATGACAAAAAGTGGAAAGCCGCCGTGCCAGACCATGTAGAGCCACGCGGTCGTCTGCGGGCCGGCACCAAGCAGGCCCGCAGGTGAAAATAAACCGGGAAACGTCAACGCGTGGGCGCTCGATATCAGCGCGGTGAACAGATAGCCGCCGGCCAGCACGATCAGCGCCTTGCCGCGCGCGAACTGGCTTTGCCCCAGCAGGAACACGACCGTAATCAGGTCGTTGATCAGGAGCGCCGACTGATAGATCGGAATAAACGCCGGCACCGGGGTCAGCGGCCACTTGGCGAACGGAGCAAGCCCGAGAAAAATCAGCGTCGAGCAGCCGATGACCACGGCGGCGAATCGGCACTCGCCGCGCCCCGCAGCCTGATCCGACAGAAATATCGGGCGCTCATGGCTCTGGCCATCCGCCATTCGCATTCGCTCCGCAATCCAGTGCGACAGCGGCTTGGACCGGGCCGCTCCCCAATCGCCAACACGGACGCACCGGCGCAGTTTCGCGTAAGTGAAATTGCGGATAACCGAATGCTTGACGGATGGCTGCAACTATCGCTGCATTTGAAATAAATTCGAACTATTTTCGCGTGTTTACCGCGGGGGACCGTGCTTAGCTGCGGCTGCAAGCGAACGGGGAGCGTTACCATGAGGCTTTTGAGTTTCAGCGCGGACGGCAAAGATTCGTTTGGAGCAGTCAGCGGCGACGGCGTCGTCACGTTGAACGCCAAAGTGGGGCGGCCGAGCCTCGCTGCTGCGCTCGCAGCGGACGGCGTCGAGGCTTTGCGTCAGGCCGCGCACGGCGCTACGCCCGATCGAAAGCTCGCCGACATCAAGCTCCTCCCCGTTATTCCGCAGCCGAACAAAATTCTCTGCGCCGGCGTCAATTATCGCGCGCACGCGGCCGAAGTGTCGCGCGAGCTGCCGAAACAGCCAAGCATGTTCATCCGCTTTACCGACACGCTCGTTGGCCACGGCGGCGCCATGATCCGGCCGAAACTGTCCGACAATTTCGACTATGAGGGCGAGCTGGCGCTCGTCATCGGCAAAGCCGGCCGACACATCCCGGCCGAGCGCGCACTCGACCACATCGCCGGCTATACGATCTTCGTCGACGGCTCGGTGCGCGACTATCAGAAATTCTCCGTCACCTCGGGCAAGAACTGGCCCGGCACCGGTCCGCTTGGACCGTGGCTCGTCACCACCGACGAGCTTCCCGATCCCGGCGGGCTCACGCTCACCACGCGGCTGAACGGCGTGCAGGTGCAGCACTCCGGCACCGACAAGCTGATCTATTCGATCCCGCAGATCGTGTCCTTCTGCTCCGACTTCACGGCGTTGTCGCCGGGCGACATCATCGCCACCGGAACGCCCGAGGGCGTCGGCCACGGCCGCAAGCCGCCGCTATGGATGAAGCCAGGCGACACGCTCGAGGTCGAGATCACCAGCATCGGTGCATTGCGCGCAACGATCGTCGACGAGTAGCGCGTCCGCGACGCGCCCTTTATTGAGGGGCAATACCCGCCTGCTTGACCACCTTCGCCCATTTGGCGATTTCGGACTTCAGGAACGGGTCGATGTCGGCAAGCGGCATGTCCATGGTTTCGCCTGCGGCAGCATTGATGCGCGTGCGCACGGCGGGCGCCGCGACCGCCTTTACGAGCTCCGCGTGAAGCTTGTCGACGATGGCTTGCGGCGTCTTCTTCGGCGCCCACAAGCCGAACCACGTGTAGTAGGTGTAGCCCGGAACGCCGGCCTCTTCGACGGTTGGCACGTCCGGCAACAGCGGCGAGCGCGACTTGCTGGTGACGGCGAGCGCGCGCACCGAGCCGCCTTTGATCTGGCCCAAGGCGCTCGCCAGATTATCGAAGAATACCGGCACCTGACCGGATATGACGTCCGTATAGGCCGGCGCGGCGCCGCGATAGGCCACGTGCGTGAAGTTGGTCCCGGTCACGAGCTTGAACAGCTCCATCGACAATTGCTGTCCGGTGCCGATGCCGGCCGAGGCGTAATTGATCGCGCCGGGCCGGGCCCTGGCCATCGCAATCAGCTCTTTGATCGAGTGCGCCGGAAATTTGTTGCTCACCACGATGGCGAACGGGAATTGCGCCATCATGCCGACCGGCGCGAAGTCGGCGATCGGATCATAGGGCATATGAGCGAACAGGCTGGGATTCACCGCCATGCTGGCATTGAGCCCGGTCTGCAGCGTGTATCCGTCCGGCGCCGCCTTGGCGGCGACTTCGGTGCCGGTCAGCGAGCCGGCGCCGGGCAAATTCTGGACGACGAAAGGCTGGCCGAGCTGCTTGGACAGTTGCTCGCCGACGATCCGCGAAACGATGTCGGTGCCGCCGCCGGGCGTCGAGGCGACGATAATGGTGACGGGCCGGGCCGGGTACTCCGCCGCGAGAAGCGGAGCCGACGCCATGACACCAGCAGCGACTGCCATCGCGGCGATTGCGATGCAAAGGCGATTAGACAAGTTTCATCCCCCAATTGATTTGGCCGATACCGCGGCCTTGTGCGTTGCGCAGACCTTACGGCCAGCCCTCCGGCGCGTCCATCAGAAAGAAGGTCGCGCTCTTTTGTCCGACAGCAGGGTCAAACAACTCCGCGGCGACGTCGTCGCGGAGCTCCGAATTCAACGGGAACGCAAAGACACTACGCGCGGGTGCTCAATGTCGGGAAGGAATGCCGTCAGTACGCCGATCAGCGGCAGGAACGAGCAGACCCGATAGACGAAGTCGATGCTGGTCAGATCGATCAGTTCGCCGAGCGCCGCGGCGCCAAGTCCCGCCATGCCGAAGCCAAACCCGAAAAACAGTCCCGACACCATGCCGACGCGGCCGGGAATGAGCTCCTGAGCATAGACGACAATCGCCGAGAACGCCGAGGAGATGATCAGCCCGATGATGACGCTGAGCACGACGGTCGTGGTAAGCCCCACGTAAGGCAGCGCGATCGTGAAGGGCACCACGCCCAGGATCGAACACCAAATCACCAGCTTGCGGCCGACGCGATCGCCGACCGGCCCGCCGATAAAGGTGCCAACCGCAGCCGACGCCAGGAAAGCGAAGAGGTAGAGCTGTGCATTCTCGGCCGTCAGTCCAAAGTGGTGGATCAGATAAAAGATGTAATAGCTGGTGATGCTTGCCAGGTAGAAATATTTGGAAAAGATCAGCGCGATCAGAACCGCCATGGCGCGCCGCACCACTGCCGGCGGCAGCGCGGCCGGATGCGGCACAGACGATGATTTTCCGGACGGCCGTACCAAGGACGAACGGCCGAAGGTGTGGCCGACCCGTGCCAATATCACTATGCCAATGACCGCCAGCACCGCGAACCATGCCATGCTGCGCTGGCCGTAAGGCAGCACCAGCGCGGCCGCCCCGAGCGGCGCCAGCGAGTTGCCGAAATTGCCGCCGACCTGAAACAGCGACTGCGCGAAGCCGTGCGCACCACCGGAAGCCAGACGCGCCATGCGCGATGATTCCGGATGAAAGATTGACGAGCCGACGCCAAGGAACACGCAGCCCAAGAGCAGTGCCGCATAGTTCGGCGCGAAGGCGAGCACCGCGAGGCCGATCGCAATGGCAGCCATGCCGAACGGCAGCGCATAGGGCTGCGGGCGGCGATCTGTAAACAATCCGATCGCCGGCTGCAGCAGCGATGCGGTGCCCTGAAACACCAGCGTGAGCACACCGATCTGGCCGAAGCTCAGGTCGAACCCGCTCTTGAGCAGCGGATAGATGGCGAGCAGCAGCGAAGTCGAAAGGTCGTTGATCAAATGGCAGAAAGTCAGGGCGCCCAAAATCGAAAACGATCGGGCGCCGGTCCTCTGGCCGAGAACGGCTTCGGTCACGAAAACGCTGTCCTCTCTGTTCGCCGCAGGCAGCCCTGCAGCGGACGGTGCAAATCTTCAGTCTTGCTTGGGTGCGATGCACTTAAACGTCAATCGGATGAATAGGAAGTAAGCGCGCCATCCTAATCTGCATTGCTCCTATGAGAATGCCGGCCGCAGGGGGCGGCCGGCCTCAATAGTCACGGACGGCACCCGTTGGGACGCTCATTCGCCCCGCAGCGCCGCGGCGAGGCCCGATGCATCGTCGGTGCCGATACGGCGGATCTCGCCGTTCTTGAGGTGCAGTTCCACCGCATCGAGACCCGATACGTTGTAGAGCCGGAAGCCCGCCCGCACTCTGATGCCGAATCCGGTCAGGACGCTGTTGCGCACGATGCTGACGTTGGCAATGTCGGCGCGCGCCATCCGGTATTTCCACGCACCCGGGCCGAAAAACCACTGTACCTCGTTGCCGTCGACGATGACGGTAAGCGACGAGAACAACCAGGCAAGAGCGACGCAGCCGAACGCAATCGCCAATCCCAGCCATCGGCCCGCGGTCGGGTTCATGAACGCCGCAGTTCCCGACACGGCCGCCCCCAGGCACAGCACCACAATCATCAGGGTGCCGACCTGTTTGTGTTCGTAGTGGTCGGACATGGTACTTCTCCAATGCGGTTTGAAGGCAAACCGCCTCAATCACCTGCTTAGTCCGCGGTGATCTGGAGAAGGTTCAAGGTCTTTGGAAAAGCCCTCGCCGGCCGGGAAGCCCGTTAACCCGCAAGCCCAAACAGCGCCTGCGCGTTGCGCCAGCAGATTTTCTCGCGGTCGCCGTTCGGCATCTCGATCGAGTTGAGCACCTTGATGGTGTCGCGGATATAGCCCGGTCCCTTCTCCTTATCGAACGGGCAATCGGAGGCGAACACCACGTGATCGGCGCCGAAGAAATCGAGCCCGCACACCGTGGCGGCGCGCGCGCCCTCGACCGCGGTATCGCCGTAGAAATCCTTGAAATAATCGAACGGCCGCTTCTTCAGCGACTTGCGCAGACTCTCATAGTCCTCATCGGATGTTCGCGCCCCCATCTGATCGAACGAGTGCGCGACGCGGCCTTCGAGATACGGAATGACGCCGCCGAGGTGGTGCGCGATGACCTTGAGATCCGGATAGGTGTCCATGATCTTGGAAAACACCAGCCGCGCCAGCGTCACGCCGGTTTCGTAAGGCCAGCCGAGCACGCTGCAGATTTCATACTTCGATACTTTCTCGGTCGAGTAATCCGGCATCTCGCGGGTCCGCGACGGATGCAGCAGGATCGGCTTGCCGGACTTGGCGATAGCGTCGAAGACCGGCAGAAATTGCGGCGCATCGAGCGGCACGCCGTTGGCGTTGGTGGCGATCTGCACCGCATTGGCGCCGTTCTTCAGCGCCCGCTCGGCCTCCTTGGCGGCGGCCTCCGGCGCATTCATCGGCAGCAGCGCCGACCAGCCGACGAAATGCTTCGGATGCTTTGCCGCGATCTCGCCCAAACCGTCGTTGGCGATCTTCGCCATCTCTGGCGTCTTCTCCGGCCCCCACAGCCGCTCCATCGGCGGCAGCCCGTGAGAGAGCAGCTGCGCGTAATCGGGAAACGACTCGACGATGCGCAGCCTCAGGTCCAGATCGGACAAAGCCGGAATGCCGCGCACGCGCTTGCCGAGGTCCTTCGATCCGGCCGGCGTGTCCAGCAGCGCCTCGTAATAGCGCTTCGGGAAGAAATGATTGAAGGCGTCGATATAGCGCATGCGATCCTCCCTGGGGCTCGTCATGCCCGCGCTTGTCGCGGGCATCCACGTCTTTCTTCGCTGTACTTAGACGTGGATGGCCGGGACAAGCCCGGCCATGATGGGAACGTAAACGTCTCGTGTGTCACTTCGCCTGCATCAGCCACGACGACATCGCAACGGCGTCGGCGTCGGCGTTGAAGAAACCGATCAGCTGCAGGCCGAGCGGCAGGCCGCCGTCTTCGAACAACGGCAGCGACAAGGCCGGTACACCGAGCAGCGACGACGGCACGCCGAATTCCGGATTGCCGGTCGAGGCGAGACCCTCGGGCGCGGCGCCGGGCGCCGCCAGCGTGATGCAGCCGTCGCAGCTTGCGGCAAGCGCCGCGTAGACCGCGCGGATACGCGCGCGCTCTTTGATGTCGGCGCGGTAGTCGGCGAGCGTCAAATGGTCGTATTTGTACGTGCGTTCGAGCGTAATGGGGCCGAGCTTGCTGGCGCCGCGCTCGCGCATGGTGCGAAAGAACCATTGCGCCTCGAAGCCGTTGCAGCGGTGCGACAGTTCCGTTGCCTTGAGGAGTTCGTTCTCGAGCGCCGCAACGTCCTTATCGTCATGGCGGTTGCGGATCGTGATGCCCGCGGATTTCAGCCGCGCGACCCAGTCGTGGAAGCTTTGTTTGGCGGCCGGCGACGCGACGTCCCAGCCGGCCGTTTCCAGAACGGCGAGCGTTTTTGGCTTTTTCGCCGCCGGCAATTGCGCAGGGCCTTGCAGACCCGGCGTCCCGGCATCGCCGCCAACACGGGCGACAATCTCGTAGGCCACCTGCCAGACATCGGCGAGCGACGCGCCAAGCACGCCGGTGCAGCTCTGGCTCTGGATATCGTGGCTGCCTTCACGGTTCATGGCGTTGACGCTCGGCTTGAAGCCGACGCAACCGCAATAGCTCGCCGGGCGGACGGTGGAGCTGATGACCTGCGTACCGAGCGCGGCGGACGCGATGCCGGCCGCGACCGAGGCCGCGGAGCCGCTCGACGAGCCGCCCGGCGTGCGCGCCGTGTCCCAGGGATTGCGCGTGCCGCGCGGTTCAGACGCGGCGAACTCGGTCGTCACCGTCTTGCCGATGATGACGGCCCCGGCGTCGCGCAGCGCGCGCACACAGGCCGCGTCCTTTTCCGAACGCCAGCCGGCAAACAGCGCCGATCCCATCTCGGTCGGCATGTCGACGGTTTCGATAATGTCCTTGATGCCGACCGGCATACCGTCGATCGGCGAGGCCGGCTTGCCGGCGCGCCAGCGCCCGGTCGACCGCTCCGCCGCGGCGCGCGCCGCCGGCAGGTTGGTGCATACGAAAGCGCCGATCCGCGGCTCCCATTGCTCCAACAGCGCGAGCGAGTCTTCGAGAAATTGCCGAGGCGTCTGTTTTCCAGAAGCGAAGTCGGCGGTTGCGGCGAGATACGGCCGCATGACGGGCTTTGTTTGATTGGGAGACGACATATTTTTTTTAAGCCTCTTACTTGCTGTCATGCTCCGCGGAGGCGGAGCATCCAGTAAACACTCGCTCTTGGTGTTTAGTGGACTTGGCTCGCGGGCCAGTGATTACTGGATCGTCCACCTGCGCGGACGATGACTAGTCTTACTTCTTGCTCTCGTCGTAATAGTGGATTTCGTAGAGCACACAGCCGCGGTCCGACTTGAACGGGCCGTGATAGGCGCCCGGCGGCCGGCACGCATAGGTCGGGGCGTCGAAGGACTCGCCGCCCTTGCCCTTGTCGTCGTTGCCGACGATGAGATCGCCGGAAACGAGATACACCTCCTCCCAATGATCGTGCACGAACGGCGCGGTGGTGTAGACGCCGGGCTCGAACCGCAACAGCCGGGTACGGCTGCCCATCTTGCGCGTTTCGTCGAGATCGCTGGCGAGAATCTTTTGTTGAATGCCGGACGGATAGCCCGGAGGCGTCGCCCAGCCGCTTGCCATGTCGACCTTGTGAAATTCGAGATGCGGCTTGTTCATTGGCATGCGGCGGTTCCTCGTGATCGGCCGATTATGCGCAGTTTACGCCGTTCCCGGCGACACCGGCAGCGGCCGTTGCATTGGGTGGACACGCATTGTACATGGAGTAAAAGTTCGCGCAAACAAGCGACAATAGAGATCGCGACGAGCGCAGCGTTGCGCTGCGGGGCTGCGACTTTCATCGTCGCCGTAACAGGAGCCCCGCCATGCACGAGATCACCGGTCAGGTTCATTGGCACGAGCCGTCGGGTTTCAAGCGCGCCGGTTTCGGCAAGTTCAACCGGCCGAAGACGCCGTACGACCTGTTCATGGAGTCGGAAGAGATTCCGATCTACCGCGACATCGGCGTCAGCAAGGTGCAAAACCTGCCGCTGCAACCATGGAAGCGCATGGGCGGCCGCGGCACCTACATTCAGCTCCACGGCACCGAAGGCAAATGGGGCTCATACGTGGTCGAGGTGCCGGGCGCCGGCGCGCTCAACCCCGAAAAACACATGTACGAGGAGATCTATCTCGTCGTCGAAGGCCGCGGCTCGACCGAGGTCTGGCTCGAGGGCGACAGCAAGCGCCACATCTTCGAATGGCAGAAGGGCTCGCTGTTCTCGATTCCCGTCAACGCCATGCATCGCATCGTCAACGCCAGCTCGTCGCCGGCGCTGCTCCTGGGCGGCACCACCGCGCCCAACCTGATGAACCTGATCAACAGCACGGACGCGATCTTCAACTGCCCGTACCAGTTCCGCGATCGCTTCTCCGGCGCCGACGATTTCTACAAATACAAGGACGACATCGAGCCGGATCCGGTGCGCGGGCTCGCGATGCGGCGCACCAATTTCATCCCCGACATCGTCAACTGCGACCTGCCGCTCGATAACCGCCGCTCGCCGGGCTGGCGCCGCGTCGAGCCGTTCATGACCGGCAATACCTTCTATCTGTGGATCGGTCAGCACGAGAACGGCCACTATTCGAAGGCGCACGCCCACACCTCGGCGGCCGTGCTGATCTGCATCAAAGGCAAGGGCTATACCTATACGTGGCCGGAACGTCTCGGCCTGACGCCGTGGAAGGACGGCAACATGGCCGAGGTCAAGCGCGTCGACTACGAGCCTGTCGGCATGGTCTCGGCGGCGCCGGGCGGCGCGCGCTGGTATCACCAGCATTTCGGCGCGTCGAAGGAAGCCTTCCGGCTCACCGCGTGGTTCGGTCCGCACAATCCGGGCCGCGAACCCGGCCCGCCCGGCGAAAAGCACACCGACTACACCGCGATGGATATTCCCGAGGGCGGCACCGCGATCCCCTACTACATGGAGGATCCGTTCCTGCGGAAAGAATACGCCGAGCGCATGCAACGCGAAGGCGCCGAGAACCGCATGCGCGCGGAATATTACGAGCGCGATTATCGCGGGCTGCTGCCGCAGGAATGAGCGTTTGTCATTCCGGGGCCGAGCGAAGCGAGGAGCCCGGAATCCATAACCCCGGCACAGGGGGTATGGATTCCGGGCTCGCCGCTGCGCGGCGCCCCGGAATGACGTGTGAGGAAGCGAATAAATGACCGACGACGAAGCCCAGGGCGGCCGCATTTTCTTTTCCTCGACGGGAAGAACGTTCGGCGAGGAAGACGAGCTGTGCGTTCTCTCGGTCGGCGTCGACATCGGCTCGTCGACTTCGCATTTGGTGTTCTCGCGCATCGTGCTAGAACGGCTCGACAGCCGCTACGTCGTCACCGAGCGCGAGAGCTTCTATCAGTCCGACATTCTGCTCACGCCCTACTCGGCCGAGGAAACCATCGATTCCGCGGCGCTCGGCGCCTTTATCGAGAAACAATACCGTGACGCGAAGGTCGATAAGGACGAGATCGACACCGGCGCGCTGATCCTGACCGGCGTCGCCGTGCGCCGGCGCAACGCACGCGCGATCGGCGAATTGTTTGCCGCCCAGGCCGGCAAGATGGTCGCGGTCAGCGCCGGCGACTCGCTCGAAACCGTGATGGCAGCCTATGGTTCGGGCGCCGCCGCGCGCTCGATCAAGAACAACGCGCCGGTGATGAACGTCGATATCGGCGGCGGCACTTCGAAGATCGCCGTGTGCCAGGACGGCAAGGTGCTCGACGTCACCGCGGTCGATGTCGGCGCGCGGCTCATCGTGGTCGATGCAGAGAATAAGATCGTGCGGCTGGAGGAAGCCGGGCGCCGTTTCGGCGCCGATCTTGGGCTCAAACTCGATCTCGGTTTTCAGCTTTCCGACGAGCAAACCAAAGCGCTCGCCGCGCGCATGGCCGACAGACTATTCGAAGCGATGGAAGGACGTTCGCCGCGTGCCGGCGACGCCGACCTGTTGCGGCTCGATCCGCTGAGCTGGCGCGGCAAGCTGTCCGACGTGAGTTTTTCCGGCGGCGTCTCGGAATACATCTATGGCGGCGAAGCCAAGGCATTCGGCGACATCGGCCCGCAGCTCGCCGCCGAAGTGCGCGCGCGGCTGCACGATTGGGGACCGGAACTGGCGCGCCCAGAGGCGCGCATTCGCGCCACCGTGATCGGCGCCTCGCAATACACCATGCAGGTGTCTGGCTCGACCATCTTCGTCTGGCCGCTGGAGACGCTGCCGCTTCGCAACGTGCCGGTGATCGCGCCGACCTTCTCGCTCGACGGCGAGGCGATCGATTCCGCCGCGGTGTCAGCCTCGATCAAGAGCGCGCTCAAGCGGCTCGACCTCGGCGGCGGGGAAACCCCGGTCGCGATCTTCGTGCCGTGGCGCGGCTCGGCGACCTTCCGGCGGCTCGACGACTTCTGCAAGGGCGTGGCCGACGGCCTTGAAGCCGTCATCGCGCGCGGCCATCCGATCGTGCTCGCCGGCGACGGCGATGTCGGCGGCCTGATGGGCATCCACTATTGCGAGGAAATGAAATTCAACAACCCGATCGTCTCGATCGATGGGCTCGAGCTGAAAGAGTTCGATTACATCGATATCGGCGCCATCCTCGATACCTCGGGCGCCGTGCCGGTCGTGATCAAGTCACTGATCTTCCCGACCAGCGCCGGATTGGGCAAGGACTGGGAGGCCGGGCGCGCGCTGCCGGCCGGCGCAGCGACCTGACTGTACGGCGCATTCGCTTGCCGCGACTACACCGCGCTCTGCCACGCGTAATCTGCAAATTGGCCGGCTAACGTCGCCGCTTCTCCAGATTGCTGCCGCCAATGCCGAAGGAGTCTTCAGCAATGTCCACTCGAATTGAACTGACGCTGGCGTGCGGCGATTACGAGATCATGCGCGCGCTCAAGGAGGGCACGGTCCGTCCCGACGGCATCGACCTCAAGGTCGTCACCGCGATGGATTCGCCGACCCGGCACTGGCGCTTCCTGCGCGGACACGAGTTCGAGGTCGCCGAGGTCTCGTGCTCGTCCTACATCGCCGCGCGCGACAACGGCCACCCGTTCCGCGCCATCCCGGTGTTTCCGCACCGGCGGTTCCGCCACGGCTTTGCCTTCGTCAACACCGCCAAGGGGATCAAGACGCCGAAGGACCTGATCGGCAAGAAGGTCGGCGTAAAATTCTTCCTCAACAGCGCCGCGCTGTGGCTGCGCGGCATCCTCGAGCACGAATACGGCGTGCCGTCCAAATCGATGGACTGGTACACCGAACTGGACGAGGACATCGCCGAGGCCGCCTTCCCCAAGGACCTGCGGCTGTCGCGCGTACCGGCGTCGAAATCGATCATCGGCATGCTGCTCGAGGGCGAGCTCGATGCCATTTTGCACCCGGACATCATCAAGCCGCTGCGCGAAAAGGACCCGCGCGTCGGCCGCCTGTTCCCGAACTACAAGGCCGACGAGGCGGCCTATTTCAAGAAGACCGGCATTTATCCGATCATGCACGTGATCGGCATCAAGCAGGAGATCGTGGACAAGTACCCGTGGGTGCCCGTGAATCTTTTTCAGGCGCTCAACGAATCCAAAACAATTGCGATGGATCGTATGGAAAACCCGCGCATCGCGCCGATCGTCTGGTATCGCGAGGCCTGGGAAGAGCAGGAGGAAATCTTCCAATCCGATCCCTGGGAATACGGCCTGACCGATCGGAACAAGCACAATCTCGAGACGCTGGTCGGTTATTCGTTCGAACAGGGCCTGATCAAGCGCAACATCCCCCTCGACGAGCTGTTTCTTCCCGTGTCACAGGGCCGCAGACGCGGCGAGGAATTCACGTTCTAACGCGCGGATCGTTTCGCTAAGCTGGAGAAAATTTCGCGGAGGCGATCATGAAACGATTTGTTGCTATCAACGCTGTCGTCGGCGCGTTTGCTGCCGCGTCGATGCTTGCGCCACCCGCGCGGGCCGCGGATTTCTACGCCGGCAAGAACCTTACCTTCATCGTCGGCGCCGACGCGGCCGGCGGCTACGATGTCTATGCGCGGACTGTCGCCAAGCACCTTGCCCGCTTCATTCCCGGCGCGCCGACCGTGGTAGTGCAGAACATGCCGGGCGCCGGCAGCAGCAAGGCGGCAGCGTATATCTACAGTATTGCGCCGAAGGACGGCACCACGATCGGTGCGCTGATGCCCGGCGCCATCATCGATCCGCTCCTGCAAAAGCACTCGACCGGCGGCTTCGACGCCACCAAGTTCACCTATCTGGCCAGCGCCGACAGCGATGCGCGAATTTGCGTGACGGGTCCGTCGTCGAAGATTACGACATTCGATCAGGCCATGAGCCAGAAGACCGTGATCGCGGCTTCACAGACCGGCGGTTCGACCAGCGATTATGCCTTCATGACCAAGAACGCGACCGGCGCCAACCTCAATATCGTCAACGGCTATAAGGGCACCGCCGAGATGCTGGTTTCGATCGAACGGGGCGAGGCCGAGGGCATCTGCGGGATCGACTGGTCGAGTTTCAAGACGCAGCGGCCGCAATGGCTGCGCGACAAGACTGCTCACGTGATAATCCAGGCGGCGGTCGCGCCGAACGCCGAACTGGCGGCACTGAAGGTGCCGAATCTGATGTCGTTCGTCAAAAACGATCTCGACAAACAGGCCGTTTCGCTGGTCACCGGCCAGCAGGTATTTTCGCGGCCCTATGTGGCGCCGCCCGGCGTGCCGGCGGCGCAGGCGAAGATATTGCGCGACGCTTTCGCAGCCGTGCTGCACGATCCGCAATTCCTGGCCGATGCGGAAAAAGCCCGTCTCAGCATCCATCCGGCGACAGCCGAGATGGTGCAGCAGACGGTCGAAAAGCTCTACAGCGCCTCGGGCGACGTGGTGCAGCGCGCCCGCGCGCTGATCGCCGCGCCCGGCGTCGCGAAATGATGCACGAAGCCAAAGTCGTGTCGCGGCCGCCGGCGGTTAATAACTGATTAATGCCTGCACGATCGTCAGTTGCGCACATTTTGTGCATTGCACAATTGCGCGGCGACGTGCGCTGAAATCAGGCAACGCAGACAATCGAGCGCCGCGGCCGGAACGACACAAGCTATTGTAAAACCTTACGTTTTAGGCATCCGCCTCCTTGGCATGCATCTTGAAATGCGTGAGGCCGTGCGCGCGTCGCGCGGCCATTGAGGAGATCGTTCATGGATTACGTGCAGCCAGCCGAGGTGGCGCGCGCAATGATCGAAGCGGGCAGACGGAAGCTCGCACTTGCGCCCTCTGACATTCTCATTCGCAGTATTTTGTCGGGCGCCATCCTCGGCATTGCAACGAGCCTTGCGTTCACAGGCGCGGTCCAGACCGGACAGCCTTTCGTCGGGGCACTCGTCTTCCCGGTCGGAATCGGCATCATCGTGCTGCTCGGATTGGAATTGATCACCGGTAGCTTCGCGCTTGTGCCGTTGCCATGGTTCGATCGCGAGGCAAGCGCCGCGGCCGTCGTGACCAACTGGGGCTGGGTTTTCATCGGCAACTTGATCGGCGCCGTCGCCTACGGCGCGCTATTGGCGATCGCGCTGACCAATATGGGGACGACCCCTCCCGCCGGCGTTGCCGCTCGCATCGTGCAGATCGCCGAAGCCAAGACGCTGGGCTACGCGGCTTTGGGCACGGCCGGCATGGTCACGGTGTTCGTCAAGGCGATGCTGTGCAATTGGATGGTCTGTCTCGCGCTCGTGCTTGCCATGACCACGACCTCCACGGTCGGCAAGCTGGCCGCATTGTGGATGCCGATCTTCATCTTCTTCGCGCAGGGCTTCGAGCACTCCGTCGTCAACATGTTCATCATTCCGACCGGCATGATGATGGGCGCCAAAGTGACGGTCGCCCAATGGTGGCTGTGGAATCAGATTCCGGTGACGCTCGGCAATCTGGTCGGCGGTTTCACCTTCACCGGGCTCACGCTCTACGTGACCTACAAGCCAAAGCCCGCGCCGGCGAAAATTCTGGCGCCGACGCCCACTGGCGTGCCCGCCGAATAGGCGCCACGGATCGCCATGCGTTTAAAACCACGCGTTTGAACGACGGAGAGCGAACACCGCGGAACCGATAATGCCGGGGGATTTCGAGCCAGAACAGAAGCGCTATCTCGAAGGCTTCGTGGCCGGTTTGCAGATCGCGAAAGGCACGCGACTGCCGAACGGCAACGGCCTCACATCGGGATCAGCCACCGCGCCTTCGCCCGAGCCGATTGGCCCGGACGCCGCGGCATTGCGCGCGCAAGACCAGGTCATCAAATCGGGCGGCAAGCTCTCCGATCCGGAAAAGTTCAAGCGCGAGCTTAATCCGCTCGACGGCTACGAGAAGCTGAAAGCGCAGGCGGCGAACAACGAAGCGCCGAAGGCCGACGATAATTTCCGCTGGCGCTTCTTCGGCCTGTTCTACTGCGCGCCGACGCAAAGCTCGTATATGTGCCGGCTGCGCATTCCAAACGGCATCCTCTCGCACTGGCAGCTCTCGGGCCTCGCCGATCTCGCCGAGCGTTACGCCGGCGGCTACGCGCACGTGACCACGCGCGCCAATCTGCAGATGCGCGAGGTGGCGCCCAAGAACGCCGTCGCCATGATGGAGGCGATCCAGGACTTGGGGTTGAGTTCGCGCGGCTCCGGCGCCGACAATATTCGCAACGTCACCGGCACACCGACGGCCGGCATCGACCCGCAGGAACTGCTCGACACGCGGCCGTGCGCGCGCGAGTGGCATTTCCACATTCTCAACGACCGCTCGCTCTACGGCATTCCGCGCAAGTTCAATGTCGGTTTCGACGGCGGCGGCGTCATCCCGGTGCTGGAAGACACCAACGACATCGGTTTTCAGGCTGTCGTGGTGAAGGACGGCTTTGGCATCGAGCCGGGCGTCTGGTTCCGCCTGATGCTTGGCGGCATCACCGGCCACAAGGATTTCGCGCGCGATACCGGCGTGATCGTCAAGCCCGAAGACGCCACCAAGGCGGCAGACGCGGTGGTGCGCGTATTCATCGAGCACGGCGATCGCACTAATCGCGCTAAGGCGCGCTTGAAATATCTGCTCGACGCCTGGGGCTTTGAAAGATTTCTCGCCGCAATCGAAGAGAAACTCGGCCACAAGCTCATGCGCGCGTCTGCCGAATCGATCGAGCCGCGCCCGCCGTTCGACCGTCTCGCCCATATCGGCGCGCACCCGCAGAAGCAGAGCGGCTTGTTCTGGATCGGTGTGGCGCTTCCGGTCGGCAAGCTTACGCCGGAACAGATGCGCGGCCTCGCCGCCGTTGCCAGGGAGTTCGGCGACGGCGATATCCGTCTCACGGTCTGGCAGAACCTGTTGATCTCGGGTGTCGCGGCGGAACGCGTCGAGGCGGCGCAGGCCGCGATCGCCGCCACCGGACTTTCGACCAGCGCAAGCTCGATCCGCGCCGGTCTCATTGCCTGCACCGGCAATGCCGGCTGTCGCCTTGCCAACGCCGATACCAAGCGGCACGCCGAGGACATCGCGCGCTGGTGCGAGACCCGCGTGCAACTCGACGGGCCGGTCAACATCCACCTTACCGGCTGCCCGAACTCCTGCGCGCAGCATTACATCGGCGACATCGGACTGGTGGGCACCAAGGTTGCGGTGTCGGACGACGGCGACCAGGTCGAGGGCTACCACATCCATGTCGGCGGCGGCTTCGGCCCGGATGCGGTCTGCGGGCGCGAATTGTTTCACGACGTCAAAGCCGACGAGGCGCCGCAAGTCGTCGCGCGTGTGCTCCAGGCGTATCTGTCGCAACGCACCTCGGCCGACGAAGGTTTTCTCGCCTTCATGCGCCGTCACGAGATCGACGCGATCAAGACCCTCGTCTCACAACAGGCCGGCGAATGACGCACACCGCACCTCCACCCATTCCGACGCTCATTCCGGACAGCGCGCCGTTCACGCCGGAGCAGCGGGTCTGGCTCAACGGCTTTTTCGCCGGGCTGTTGTCGCTCGACGGCGGCATCAGCCCGCTGCCGGCGGCGGAAGCCGCGGCGCTGCTTGCAGGCATCTCCGGAGCGCCTGCGGCGCGCGGCCCGCTTGATGAAGGCGACGATGGTGGAGCGCCCTGGCACGATCCCACCATGCCGCTGCCCGAGCGGATGCAACTGGCCGACAAACGGCCGCTGCGGCGGCGCATGATGGCGGCGATGGGGCAGCAGGATTGCGGCCAGTGCGGCTACAACTGCGAAGACTACGCCAATGCAATCGCGTTGAAGAACGAAGAGCGGCTCAATCTCTGTGTGCCGGGCGGCAAAGACACGACCCGGATGCTCAAGGCGCTGTTTGCTGAATTCGGCGCTGTTCCTGCTACGGCAAAAGCGCCGGTGCTTGCGGAGGCGCCGCCGGCTCTGCACGCGCCCGCCACCGAGCCCAATACCAAAGCCGGCACATCGCGCAACCGGCCGGTCGAGATTGCGTTCGGATCGCGCACCAGGCTCAACAAGCCGGGGTCCAATAAGGAGACCTGGCACATCGATCTTGATCTCGCCGACAGCGGGCTCGCCTATAATCCGGGGGACTCGCTCGGCATCTTTCCGCGCAACGATCCGGCGCTGGTCGACGCCGTCATCGCCGCCACCGGCATGCCGGCGGACTTCCCGATCGCCGATCGCACGCTACGCGACACCCTGACCGACGACTGCTCGCTTAGTCCGGCCCCCGACATGCTGTTCGAGCTGATCTCCCATATCGTCGGCGGCGAGCGGCGGCAGAAGGCAAAGGCGCTCGCGGCGGGCGGCGACCCCGACGGCGACGCCAAGGATCTGGACGTGCTCGGCGCGCTGGAAAAATTTCCCGGCATCCGGCCCGACCCCGAGGCGTTCGTCGAGTCGCTCGATCCACTGCAGCCGCGGCTTTATTCCATCGCGTCTTCGCCGAAAACAGTACCGGGCAAGGTGGCGCTGAGCGTCGACGCGGTCCGCTACGCCATCGGCACGCGATCACGGGTCGGCGTCGCTTCGACATTCTTCGCCGAGCGGATCGCGCCGGGTGCCAAGCTCAAGGCCTACGTGCAGAAGTCGCAGGGCTTTGCGCTGCCGGCCGATCCGTCCGTCCCGATCGTCATGATCGGACCGGGCACCGGCATCGCCCCGTTCCGCGCCTTCCTTCACGAGCGCATGGCGACGCGCGCGCCCGGCCGCAACTGGCTGTTCTTCGGACACCAGCGCCGCGACTACGATTTCTTCTATGAGGATGAATTGATCGGCATGCGCGCGACCGGACTGCTGACCCGGCTGTCGCTCGCCTGGTCGCGCGACGACCACGATAAATTCTACGTTCAGGATCGCATGCGCGAGGTCGGACGCGATCTGTGGGCTTGGCTCGCCGAGGGGGCCGCGGTCTATGTCTGCGGCGCCATCGCCATGGGCAAGGACGTCGAGCGCGCGCTGCTCGATGTCATTGCGGCCCACGGTGTGCGCACGCCGGACCAGGCGACAGCCTTCCTCGCCGATCTCAAGCAGAACGGCCGCTACCACACCGATGTGTACTGAACGCCGGCACCGTCACGACAGCCGGGGTGTCGGCACGATCTGGCTCACCGGATCGACCTGAGTGACGGCCGCGACCGGATTGCCGGCAGTCGGCAACGCGGCACCCGGCGCATACGAGGCCATCGCCTGCGCGAGTTGTGCGTTCGCGGCTTCAGAGGAATCGGCGGCGATGCCGGCGGTCTGCCATTCCAGGCCGACCTGCCCCATCGGTGCGGCCGACGTGAGCTGGTTGTTGGTGATGTCGTAGACTTCGAACGCGCCGGTATTGCTGTTGCGCATCAGCATGTCGCTTGAGGCTGCGCCTTTGATCGGACCGAAGCCTACTACCGACCATTCCAGCCCGACCTGCCCCATCGGCGCGGCCGATGTGATCTGATTGTTGCTGATGTCGTAAATCTCGAATGCGCCGGTATTGCTGTTGCGCATCAGCATATCGGTTTCATTGGCGTTGCCGGAAAAATCGCCGAAGCCGACAACGGACCATTCCAGCCCGACCTGACCCATCGGCGCCGCCGAGGTGATCTGGTTGTTGCTGATGTCATAAATCTCGAACTGACCGGTATTGCTGTTGCGCATCAGCATGTCGGTCTCGTTGGGCCGCGTCGAGAAATCGCCGAAGCCCGCGACCGACCATTCGAGGCCAACCTGCCCCATCGGCGCCGCCGAGGTGATCTGGTTGTTGCCGATGTCGTAAATCTCGAACGCACCGGAATTGCTGTTGCGCATCAGCATGTCGGTTTCGCCGGCGCGGCTTGAGAAATCGCCGAAGCCCGCGACGGACCACTCCAGGCCGACCTGACCCATCGGGGCGGCGTTGGTGATTCTGTTATTGCTGATGTCGTAGACTTCGAACTGGCCGGTATTGCTGTTGCGCAGCACCATGTCCGACGTATCGGTGCCGAAAAAGCCGCCGAGGCCCGCGACCTGCCATTCCAAGCCGACCTGGCCCAACGCCGCAGCCGCCAGGATGCCGTTGTTGCCGAGATCATAAATCTCATAATTGCCGTTGTTGCCGTCGCGCATGATCATGTCGGCGGTCGTACCGGGCGCCGTCGGCGGTGGCGGCGGAGGCGGTGGCGGATTGACCAGGTCGATGACGGAGCCACCAAGATTATCCGATCCGGCCGAGAAGTTGGCCGAGGTGTATTGCCCGGATAAGGTCAGCACTGCGAGCGTCGATCCGCCGGCTGTTTCCAGCGTCAGCGTGCCGGTCGTGCCATTCTGCTGCCAGATTGCCTGATCGCCGGACGCGAATGCCTGAAAGCGCAGATCGATAGCATCGCCCGTCACGGCGCCCACAATGTCGCCGCCCAGTTGGTTCACTCCGGTATCGAGCTGCAAGGTGGCGCTTGCGGACGTGAAAGTGACATTGCCGGCAATCGAACCGCCACCGCCGAGAGCCAGATCCCCGCTCGCCAGGTTGATCGTTGTTACGCCGCTGATGACGTGCGTATAAGTGATTGTGTTGCCGCTGCCGGGCGCAAAATCGACGGTATCGTTCGATCCCTGCCCGATGACGTTGCCGCCGATAGCGCCGCCCGAGACGGTGAGCACATCGGCATGAGCCGACAGCTTGATCGCGCCGGCGATCGTTCCCGCGGCTTGCGCGATGCTCACTGCGCCCGTCGCCGCGCTCGCGTCGATCGCCACGCCGCCACTGCCGGTGATGTTGCTCGAATTGACGATGCCGCTACCGCCGGCAAACGCCACATCGGCGCCGATAACGATACCGACATTGCCGGTAATCGTGCCGGAGTTGCTGATATTGCCCGCGAAACTTGCGGTGTCCTCGATGAGGAGGCCCGTCGCGCCGGTGGAGGCGATTGTACCGCTGTTCGCGATGCCCCCGGTGAATGTCGGACCGGCGATTTCAACAGCGACTCCGGCGGAAAGAATCTTGCTTGAACTGTCGAGCAGGATGCCGTTGTTGGCCGCAACGATGTTGCCGGTATCGACGATCGCACCAGCGAGGGTAGTGTCAACGAGATCGACGCCGGTCCGGGCCGTAATACTGCCGGAGTTGGTGATATTGCCGGAAAGGCCGCCAACCCTGGTCAGAGCGATCGCCACAACGGAAGACGCGAGTGTCAGCGCGGCGCTGTTAACAAGGCTACCGGAAATATTGCTGCCGGCCAGTGCAAGCGAGGTCGTGACAGCGGCCACCGCTCCGACGATGGTCGCTTGATTCGAAATGTTGCCTTGGAAACTCGTCACGTCGGTCACGGCAACGCCGACGGAAAACGCGGTCAGCACACCGGTATTGGTAATGCCGCCGGAGAATGTCGAGGCGGCCACTTCAGCGCCGAAAGGCGTTTCCCCCGCGGTGACGCGGATGTCTCTGAGCGCGCTGATCAGTCCGCTATTGGAAATGCCGGACGAGAGGGTCGCCAGCCCCGCAACCGCAATGCCTGTCTCGACGCCGCCTGAGATCGTGCCGCTGTTGCTGATTGCGCCGAGAAAGCTGACGGGGGCGACGTCGCTTACTCCGGCGACGACAATGCCCACGCCGCCAGTGAGGATGGTTCCGGCGTTGCTGATGTTTCCCGCAAAGGTTGGGACGTTGGCGACAGCGATGCCTTGACCTGGCACGCCAGTGACCGGCCCGGCGCTGATCAGGCCGCCATTCGCATTGACGATATTACCGGAGAAGCTCGAAACGCTGACAACGTTCACGCCGGCGGTGGGAAAGCCCGAGATGCTGCCGCTGTTGGTGATGCCGCCCGCGAAGACGCCCTTGTTCAGCAGGTTGTTGTGAACGCCGGTGGCGCCGGCGGTGCCTTGCACCACGATCGCGTATCCGGCGCCTGGTCCGGTGATGACGCCGCCGTTCGAGATGCCATTCTGGAAGACAGAGAAGTCGGTGACGAGGATCGCCGCAAGACTCAACCGCTGCGATCCGGGCACCGAGATCGTACCGCTGTTGGCAATACCGCCGCTGAAGGTCGAGACGTTCTCGATCAGAATGGCTCTTTGCTGAAAGGCATCGCGGGTCGAGGCGACAATGCTTCCGGTATTGAGAATGCCGCCGGCAAAGTGCGACACGCCATCGATCAGAATGATCGGCTGCGCGACGCTGGTGCTGGTGCCGCCACCGCCGGAGAGCGTACCGCCGTTGGAGATGCCGCCGGAAAAGGTCGACCCCGTGACGGCAATCGCCACGTCCGTGGCGGCCGTCGCCGTTGCGGCGATCATACTCGTCGCGTCGACTTTAATACCGCCAACAAGGACGCCCGTGTCGACGATGGAACCGCCGATGCTGCTGTTGGTGACGGTTATGCCATTCGTGGTGATCTTTCCGGCATTGGTGACGTTGCCGATGAAGGTCGCGTTCGTGATGGTAATGGCATTCGTCGTGCCGGTGAAATCCGTCGCGCTCGATACGATAATCGTCATCGCCTGCCCCCAAGAGACCTATGGCTCCCTGAACCCGGTCTCTTTTCCCGGCCCCAATGTTACCACGGCACCGCGACGATAGCGATGACAGGCCGGTTACGGTCGGCTAACAAGGTGCCGGAAATTGCTGGACTTCAGGTGAGAGAATAATTCATGCGCACAGGTGCCGAATATCTGCGTTCGCTCAAGGATGGGCGGCGCGTTTTCATCGACGGCGAACGGGTCAGGGACGTCACCGAACATCCGGCTTTCGCGCAGGCCGTGCGTTCGATCGCCGGCCTGTTCGACATTGCCGCCGATCCGGCGCTGCGCGAGCGCATGACCTATCCGTCGCCGAAAACCGGCGCGCCGGTGTGGCGCGCCTACCAGATTCCGAAGAGCCATGCCGACCTCAAGGCGCGCCGGCTGTTCAGCGAAACCTGGGCCGAAGCGACCTTCGGGCTGATGGGCCGGACCCCCGACCATGTGGCGAGCTTTTTCGCCGGCTACGCGGCGACGCCCCAGGTGCTCGCGGCGGGCGGCACGCAGCAGAAATTCGCCGACAACGCGGTCGCGTTCTACGAGTTCATGCGCGACAATTATATCTATGCGAGTTATGCGATCGTGCCGCCGCAGATCGACCGTTCCAAGCCGGCGCACAAGCAGAGCGACCCGACGCTCTATGCCGGCGTCGTCAAGGAGCGCGACGACGGCATCGTGATCTCCGGCGCGCAGCAGCTCGCCACCGGCGGCCCGATCTCCGATTACATCCATTTGAGCTGCATTCATCCGCTGCAGCCCGGCGACGAGAACTACGCCAATTGTCTCGCCGTCCCGGTTGGTGCCGACGGCGTCAAGCTCTATCCGCGGCGGCCGTTCGCGCGGCCCGGCAGCGGTTTCGATTATCCGCTGTCGAGCCGGTTCGACGAATCCGACGCCTACGTCGTGTTCGACAACGTGTTCGTGCCGTGGGAGCGCGTGTTCATCTACCGCAACGTCGAATTGTCGCGCGACCAATGGTTCAAGACGCCGTCGCACTCTTACGGCAATCACCAGGCGCAGGTGCGCTACGTCACCAAGCTGCGCTTCATGGCAGGCCTCGCCCAGCGCATGAACGAGATGACCGGCAATGCCGCGCAGCCGCCGGTCCAGATCATGATGGGCGAACTCGCCGCGCTCGCGACCGTCTACGAAACCATGCTGCTTGCGCACGAGATCGCGGCGCCGATCAAAGACGGCGTGCTGTGGCCGTCAGTCGTCACGCTCTATTCGGCGATGGCGCTGCAATCCGAACTCAACGGCCGAATGCTCGAAATCATCCGCGAACTCGCCGGAGCGGCGTTCATCACACTACCATCGTCGGAAGCCGATTTCGGCAATCCGGAAATCGCCGCCGATCTGGAACGCTACATGCGCTCGGCGACGTCCGACGCCAAGACGCGCGTCAAACTGATGCGGCTGATCTGGGATTTCCTCGGTTCCGAATTCGGCAGCCGCCACGCGCAGTACGAAAAATTCTACGGCGGCGCGTCGTTCCTGGTGAAGCAGAACGTCTATCGTAATTTCGACTGGAAGCGGGCGACGGGACTGGTGGATCGGGCACTCAACCTGCCGCCGCTCGAATAACTGGTGCACCCCATAGGCTCCGGCGAACGCGGCTTGACCCCGCCTGTCAAGGCAGGTATCGGCGGCGGCACAATCGTCACAGGGTGGAAACGGTGAATCTGACAAACAAGACTCTGACTCGAAGAACTGTCCTGCAGCTTTCGGCCGGCGCGGCTGCGCTTTCGGCCGGCATGGAGTCGGCCTCGGCGCTCGACTATCCGACGCGTCCGGTTCGTATCATCGTACCGGTACCGCCCGGCGGCGCGCTCGACATTCACGCCCGCCTGATCGGAAAATACCTGTCCGAGCATATGGGGCAATCGTTCATCATCGAGAACAAGCCGGGCGCAGCCACCAATCTTGGCGTCGAGTACGTGGTGCGCGCACCCGCCGACGGCTACACGCTGCTTCTGATGCCGAGTTCGGTATCGGTCAACGAAACGCTGTACACCAATCTGTCGTTCCACATCTCTCATGACATCGTCCCAGTCGCGATGATCTCCAGTTTTCCGCTGGCGATGGAAGTGAATCTGTCGGTGCCAGCCAAGACCGTCCCCGAATTCATCGCCTATGTGAAGGCCAATCCCGGCAAGATCAGCATCGCGACATCGGGCAACGGTTCGCCGCAACATATCACCGGTGCATTCTTCATGCTGAAGACCGGCACCCAGATGGTCTACGTGCCCTATCACGGCGGAGCGCCTGCGATCACCGATCTGATGGGCGGACAGATCCAGGTCTATTTCAGCCCGCTGCCCGAATCGCTGGCGGTGATCAAGGCCGGCAAGGTGCGCGCACTGGCCGTGACCAGCGCAAAGCGCTCGCCGGTATTGCCCGACGTGCCGACCGTCGCCGAGACGATACCTGGCTTCGAGGCCGAAACCTGGCAAGGCATCGCTGCGCCGAAAGGAACGTCCGACGAGATCGTTGCCAAGCTCAACAAGAGCGTCAACGCCGCCCTCGCCGATCCAGGCGTGAAAGCGCAGATGGCCGCTCTTGGCAGTACCCCGAACCCGATGTCGCCCCAGCAATTCAAAGACTTTGTCACGGCCGACATCAAAAAGTGGGCCGAGGTGATCCGCGACGCCCACATTCCGCCGGAGCATTAGGCCGAGGCGTTTCGTCATCGCGCAAGAGCGGCACGTTATATTCCGGGCTCGGCGGGAACAAGGCGCGTGAGCGCGCGCTCGATCGTGTCGCGCGTGTACGGCTTCTGAATAACCGGCGCGAAGTCGAGTTCGGCGGGTATCGGGGCGCGCTCGCCGTAACCCGTTGCGAACAGGAAGGGCACTTTCAATTCCGCGAGCTTCTTGCCGACCGCGATTGAGTTCTCGCCGCCGAGGTTAAGATCGAGTAGCGCGAAACTCGGCTTGATTCGTTCGATGGACTTTAGCGCTTCGGCCACCGACGCCGCGGTTTCAACGTGCCGCGCGCCAAGTTCGAGCAGAATGACTTCGGCGCTCATGGCGATGATGAGATTGTCCTCGACGACCAGCGCAGTGCCGGTCAGGTTCGCGCGTTCGGGCTTGCCCTCGTCGGCCTGAACGGATTTGGCCACGGGGCGCATGGGCTGGACATAATTGGCCGGCACCACAAACCGCGCCCGCACGCCGAGGAGATCGAAGCGCAACTCGGCGTCGCCGTTGAGATCGAACGGAATCGACCGCTCGATGAGCGTGGTGCCGAAGCCGCGGCGCGACGGTGGCTTTACCGGCGGCCCGCCGCTCTCCGTCCATTCGATGATCAGGCGGCCCCCCTGATCGAGGCGCCACGCCACTTCCACCTGCCCGGCCGAATCGGCGAGCGCGCCGTATTTTGCCGAGTTGGTCATCATCTCATGGACGACGAGGGCCAAGGTGGCGAAGGCCTTGGGATCGAGCGCGACATCGGGCCCACCCATGTGGACGCGACCGGCGCGTGAGCCGAGATACGCGCCCGCCTCGGATTCCCCCAGCGACCGCAGCGCGACGGGCGCCCAGCTCAAGCTCGTGATCTGATCATGCGCGCGCGCCAGAGCCTGGATTCGGCCGCCCAGAACGCTGGCGAAGTCTTCGAGACTGGTGGCCGAATTCTTGCTCTGCGTTACCAGCCCGCGCACCAGGCTCAGGATGTTACGGACGCGGTGATTGAGCTCCGCGATCATCAGTTCCTGGCGTTCCTGGGCGGCGCGGCGCTCACGCGCGGCCAGGTCGGCAAGCTGCAGGATGACTTCGAGCAAGGTGATGCGCAGCCCCTCGGCGATCCGCAGGTCGGCCGCGCTCCACGGCGCCGATTGGCCGCGGACGATTTCCTGCCACCGCTCGAAACTCTTGCGCGGCGTCAGCTGCGGGCCAAGCGGCCCCGACGTGTAGGCCTTGTTGGGATCGCCGGCCCATTTTACCGAGCGCACGATTTCGCGGCGGAAAAAGATCAGGCAATCGCGCGGCGTGCGCGAAATCGGGATGGCAAGAAAGCCGGCGGTGCCGTCGCGGAACGACGCGCCTGCCGCGTAGACCTTGGCGATCTCGGCGCTGGCGCAGATGCGGCCCGGCGTCGTGCGATTGATGAAGGCGATGAGATCCATTACCTCGGCTTCGGAGGGCGTCTGGCCCGACAGCGTCATGTGGCCATCCGACCAGACCGCGATGCCGTCGCACGCGATCATCTTGCGATAGTCGGCGGTGAAATCGGCGATGGCGCCGCTTTTGTGGGCGTGCGAGGCCGCCACTTCCATCAGCCGTTCCTGGATCTGATGCGCGTGGCTCTCGTAAGTGATATCCGCCTCGCGCTCGCGATTTTCCAAGATCCAGGAAAACATCTGGCCGAACAGCTCGGCCGCGGTGCGACGTTCGAACGAAATATGCCGCGGGCTGTAGTGATGGCAGGCGAACAATCCCCATAGCGCGCCGTCGCGCAGGATCGAAACCGACATCGACGCGGCGACACCCATATTCTGCAGATACTCGATGTGAATGGGCGACACCGAGCGCAGCACGCTCATCGACAGATCGAGCAACGCCGCGCTGTGGCTCGGCGCCGAATTCAGCAATGCGGGCTTGGCGTTGACGTCGGCAATAATGCGCACCCAGTTGCGCTGATAAAGAATACGGGCTTGGCGGGGAATGTCCGAGGCCGGATAGTGCAGGCCGAGAAACGGTTCGAGCCCGCCGCTGGCCACCTCGGCGACCACCTCGCCCGAGTCGTCGGGGTGAAAGCGGTAGACCATGACGCGATCGAAGCCTGTCAGAACTTTCATCTGCCGCGCGGATTCCTGGGCGAGCTCCTGGACCGACGCGGTCTTGCGAACGCGCCCCAGCATCAGGCGAACCAGCTCGCCCGAATTCAGCCCCGGCTCGATGACGCTTGGCTCGGCTTCGATGACGAGATAGGCGCCGGAGAAATGGATCGCGACATCGAACGGCTTGCCGCCGTCCTGCAATTGCAGGCCGAACATCCGTTCGACCGCGTCTTTGCCGGCGAGATAATCGACCCGGGTTCGGATCGCCGCGACGGCGCCTTCCGAAAACACGTCGTGCAGCGGGCGCTGGAAAAGTTCGGCATACGCGATGCCGAGATAATCGGCCGCATTGGCCGACGCCATGCAGATCGAAAAGTCCGACAGCAGTGCCAGAAAAAAGCCGAATGGCTGGACACTGCCCGGAATATGGATCGGCTCGCGATCGCAGTTGGTCAGATCGATGCGCTGATTCATGGACACGCCACCCCGCAACCGGCAAGGCGCATGGCCGCTTGTTCAAACAGATTGAAGGTCCGGCGCGCTGCTGCAACCGCCTTCGCAGGATCGCCGAGCGTCGTCGCGTGCTGCTCCAGCAAGTCGAGGAAGCTCGGCCAGAGCCGCGATCCCGCACCGTGACTCAGATAGGCTGTCGCGCCGGCGACCGTAGGATCCGGCGATTGCTGCACCCGCGGGAGAAGAAAGCGAGCGCCCAGCCGCGAACCTTCCAGCACATACATCGTGCCGAGGACGCCGCTGAAATCGAGCCGCGGCAGCGTCGGGAAGCGCCGAGCCTCACTGCCGAGACCTTCAAGGTCGTCCGAAAGGGCGCGGCTGCGCGAGCGCGAGGACCAATCCGGAAACAGCCGCTCGACACCGGAGTTCGCCAACGCCGTCTCCAACGGCAGCACCGCCTTAGCATGCGCCTCCAGGAAGCGGCGGTAACCGGGTAATGTCTGCAGATCGCACTGTCCAAAATGCGCGTCGAGCCGAGCGTGGTCGCCGGCCGTGGCATTGCGGAGCACGGAACGAAGATCGCGCGTCGCAGCCACACCCGGGGCGAGACGCCGAAAAGGCGCGGTCAGAGAAGTGGCCGACATTCAACGATCCGCGTTGGAGGGGCTACGATGCCGGGCAGCAAAACGCCGGAACACCAATGGCCGCCGGCCCCAAAAGTTCCAACCAATCTGCTTTAAGTGTCGGCCGTTCAGAGAGCCGGACTAATCCGTCACGGTCGTCATAGTCGCCGCGAGGGTCACACGCTCCGGAGCGCGGGCCGTCTGCTGCGTGCTCGGCACCGGCACGCTGCGCGCCGCGACCGCACGACGGGCCATACCGTCGCGGCGAGCCGAGCCGACGCGTTTGACCGAGCAATTCGTATTCAGAAAGTAATAAACAAAATCGGCGCAAGGATCTTGCTTTCGCGTATTCTGCTTTTTCGTGTTTCGCTGTTGCGTGATCTGATTTTGCTGCGAACGCATCGCAGATCTGGCGGAAGCCGCATCCACGTCCGCGAACGCGATATCGATCCATCCGGGCAGAGGACTTTTGATCGCGGGCGGCTCCGCCATCGCGCCTTGCAGCAGCGATCCGGCGGTGGTGACAAAGATCGCAAGCCCGGCCACCGCGCTCACCGCGAGCGCAGCCAGGGTTTGCCGATAGGCGGACAGCGGACGGCGACGCATCCCGCCGCGGCGGGATCGATCGGAGTAGACGTGAGAAAGCGCGCTCATCGCATCAACCTGCCGCACATCCCACCGCCCAGCCCGAACAGCCATTGCTCAACCCCGGTACGCTGGCGGCGTTCCTGCCTGTTAGTGCTGTGCAGCCGCCTTTTGGTTCACAGGCGCGCACGTTGTCCCCCGGAGGGCGTTTTTCCGTCTTGCAAAAGCCATCATCGGCACCGAGCCTGCCGAACGTGCGCAAGGGGTCGGACAGCGCACGTCCGTGTCGGGGAAAAAACTGCAAGTTCAGTGAGTTCTGGCGTCTTTGCCGGTAATGGGTTGCGGCCGGTTCTCGGGGAAGAACCGGCCGCCGCGCGCGCTAACCCGGTTCGGGTGTCGGTCCCTGTCGGGGGATGGGGAGGACCGGGTTAGCGGCTACTTTCATGTCTCGATAGGTTAGACGTTGGCCCCCGCGCCGGGGTTCAACGGCATCGTCGGCCCCGCCGACCCAAGCACGCCGTGATTTGATGACTGATCTCGATGGTGCGGTTGACGCCGACGCGGCCTACCGCGGCGGCGCCACACCAAGCGCACGTTCCATCTCGACGACATTGACCGTTTTGCCATTCGGCAGAACCACATCGCCGGGCTTCTGACCCGCGGCGCACGGACCGAGCCACTTGGCCGACATGGTCACATTCCGCGGCGTCGGAACGCCCTTGACCTCGCTCGTCAACACCATCGTGTAAGCGCTGTCAAAACTGCCGGTGATGACGGTGTGGCCCGTCGTCGTCCGCCCGGCGATGGTACACACCGAGTCGATCGTGATCTTGTCGGCGGACTTCTGCACGTCGTGCTTGGAGCAGCTCCGTTGTGGCAGCGAAGCGAACCGCGATTGCATGATCTCGTCGGTCTTGGCATCGACGCATTGTTGCATCGAGACCGTATGACCTGACGTCACGGTCGTGGTGATCTGCCACAGACCGGCCTTGCGCGCGGGCAGGTCGCTCGCGAAAGCCGGCGCCGTACACATCATTGCCAGACAGCAAGCCGCTCCGAACCGTTTCATCATTGGCTCCCATTAAAATATATTTGCTCAATCGGCCGGCGAGCCTGTAACGGCTCGCAAGATGGCGGCAAAATGGCAGCCATGCAGCGCAAGGAACTGCTCGCGGCGTTACCGCAACACTGGCGGCGCCGGCTTGGCGATTATCGCTTCCAATCCGTCAAGCGCGGCATGAGCGACGCGCATACCTTTTGCCTGCGTGGGCGCTGCGGTCAGACGCTTTATCTCAAGGCTGCGATGGCTGAGGCGTTGACCGAATTTCGCGACGAAATCGAGCGGACGCGGTGGTTGGCCGCCCGGACCATCAAGGTGCCCGACATCCTCGATGTGTTCGATGACGACCGGCTCGGCATCGCCTTGATGACAGCGTTGCCCGGCGCGCATCCGCATGAGGCGACGCAGCCGGCCGCCGACATTGTTGCGTCCCTGGCGCGCGGGCTGCGCACGCTTCACGCCTCTCCATCCGCCGACTGTCCGTTCGACGAGACCACGGCGGCGCGACTGGCGCGCGCCCGCGCGATGATCGCGGCTGGTCGCGTCGATCCAGACGAATTCGACGATCGCAATCTTGGCCGTTCGCCGCTTGAGATTTACGAAAGGCTCGCGGCCGACGCTCCGCGGATCACGGAAGACATCGTCCTCGTCCACGGCGACGCCACATTCGATAATCTGCTGATCGACCGCGACGGCGATCTCGGCTTCATCGATTGCGGCCACGCCGGCCGCGGCGACCGCACCCTCGATCTCGAAACCGTCACGAGCGACATTGAAGAACATTTCGGCCCGCAATGGATCGAACACTTCGCCCGCAGTTACGGCACCGCGCTCAATCCAGCCAATCTGCGCTTCTTTGACGACCTTTACGAATTGTTTTGAGCGCCCAGCCTCACCCGTAAGGGTCCGGCCGATCAGCACGGCGATGGCGCTCTGCGCCATCGCCGTGGCAACCCCGAACGGTCTGCTCTCTAGTGGATCAGATTCTGACCCCAGGTATCCATGTCGGTGAGGACCCGGGATCGATGACAGATTCTCGGCCACGCATCGCCATTGGAGAAGATGATAACTTCCACCGTCGGAACGAGATGCATTGCCGTCAAAGTCTGTCCGAACGAGCCGATCAGGCCGCTCAATCGCGGAATCGTGGTGGTGTAGGTCTGGCCGGTTCGCGGCCCGCTCACGAATGTTCCCGCGTAGCTTCCCGGCACCATATCGGCCGTCCAGCTTCCGTCAGGACTTACCGTATAGGTAAACTGATAGCTGAAAGTTGCCGCCTCCGCCGATGGCGGAAATGAGGGATAATTGCCCGGTCCAGGAGTCGGCCGGCCCACGTAACCCATTTCCGTCCCTTTGACGCTGCCGGTGCCGTTACCGTTGAAAATCCGGGTGCCCTCGACGGAATTCGTATTGGAGAAAGACGTGTTCGTCTCGATGGGCTGGTTTGAGCTGTTGAAGCCGGCATTCGCCAACGGCAGGGTGTTACCCGGCGACGGCGGGCTTGCGGCCGAACCCGGTGCGTAGAGACATCCCGCCGTTCCGGTGAAGGCGTAGGTTCCTTTCAGCAGCCCATTGAGAAACCCCGCGCCGAAAAATCCTCCGTCAGCAGCAGCAGGCAGCGTTCCGGCAGCGATGCTGATAGCGAAGGCACTTGCAGCCAACAAAACTCGTGCATGTGTGGATTGCATATGAGGCTCCGTGCGTGCCCTGCGCTCGCCCCGGGCGCATGGACCATCTTCATGATGAAGGGAAACCGACAAATAGGTCGGTGTGAAAAAGTTCGATGCCTGCCGATGGCACGCCCGCCGCCCTGGCCTCTGCGAAAACTTCGGCGACATTTCGCATGACGAGCGGCTGCGAAACGTTTGCATGAATGCACGCGACGCGCAAGACTTTGTTCCGTTGCGCGCTGCCTCTCATATCGGCGTCGCGACTCCGCCAAATAAGCCCGACGGCTCAGCGGTGTCTTCCGAAATCGGGAACGGAGCTGTTTCGATGGATGGGATCAAATTCGCCCTTTCCCATCAGGAATGCGAACAGGCGCGCAACACGGCGATAAGGCCCATGAGCAGCATCAACAACTGCATCGTCAAGGTGGCGCGGCGGTGCCACCGCGAACGCTCCGCGGAGTCTGTCGTCTCGCCGCCCCATGGCGGCACGTCGTGTATCATCGCGCGGATCACCCCGCCGACGCGCACGGTGCCGCGATCGGCGACCGTCACGTGAGCGCGCGCGGCAATCCGCGCGGCGGCCTGATCGTAGGGCATCTGCGCGCCCCAGTTCTCCGTCATGACGCCAAGCACGATGCGCACGCCATCTCGCGTAACAATGCTGAAGACACGCTGGACCGTGACAAGGCCGAAACTGACGTAGGCCTCTTCACGATGTTCCACGGATACGATGTCGCCATACGGCAGATCGGCGCGAATTGTGCTGAGCAAAGGCAATGGTCCACGCACCCGCGGCAGCCGCAATTTCAGCCGCTCCGGTCCCACCTCGATTCGTATGATCGTGGTGCGCAGGAGTAGCAGGAAATAGGTCGCGAGCGCGGCCAGAAACAGCGCCAGGAGCGCCAACGCAAACCGCGCAAGCACATTGTCGACCGGAATCGCGAGGCAGACCGCGGCCATGAAGTAGAAGACCGCGCCGCAGAACACGAGACCTATGGTGAGCAGGACGATGCGCGCCCTGCCCGGCCGCAACACAAATGTTTCTTGCTCATCCGCCATGGACCAAGGGCCTGCGATCGGTCGGTTTGGAAGCTTCGGTTGCAGAGAGGCCGAACTAAAAGAGCAATCACGATGTCGTTCGCATCACCCCGTGAACGTCTCGTTGATCAGCACGCCGATGGCCACCCCCGCCAGCGCCGCCGCAATGCCGATCCCGACCGTCTCGGCCACCGTGCGCGCAACGTTGTTTCCGGCGATCCGGCCGCGGCCGACGCCGAGCGCGACCAGCAGCGCGATTGTCACGCCTGCGGAAACCACGCGTGCTTGCGGGACGTGAAGAAAGACGAACGGCAGGATCGGCACTGCCGCCGCGGCAAAATCCGCGATCAGCATCCACAGCGCCTGCACCCACGGATTGGACGGCTTTTCGGGCGAGCCGTGCAGCGCCAGCAGCAAGCCATTGAGCGCATCGCGATCGTTCAGCACCGCGCCGGTCAGCGCCGCCGATTGCTGCGCCGTCAGACCGGCCGCCGTCAGCTCGCCGGGAAGCGCCGCGCAAACCGAGGCGGCATTGGCGGACAGCGAGGCTTGCAGCTTGGCGCGCTTCACCTTCATCTCGTCGCGCGTCGTCTCGACGTCGAGAAACACCCCCGCCATCATCGACACCGCGGCCGACACAGCCCCCGACGCGCCGGCGATCAGCACGGCGGCCGAACTACTGGTCGTCGCCGCGACGCCGAAGATCAGGCCGAAAATCGAAACGGTGCCGTCTTCCATGCCGAACACAATGGTGCCGGCGGATTCCACCAGCGAGGCGTGCAGCGCCTTTAATCCTGACGCGAACGACATTTCGTATTCCCCATCTCGCGCGCCGCGCTCCGATCCCGTTCGACGATTTGACGGAAATTGCCGGGGGATTGCAATTCGAAGGCTCGCTCCTCCTTCTCCCCGCGCGCGGGGAGAAGGTCGGGTTGAGGGGACGTATGCCTGAGCGTCGAAGGACGCTCTGATACGCTTGCGCCACAACCCGCAACGCTCAGGTTCGCGGAAGCGCCCTGTCAACGAAAAGGTTACAATGCCGGTTCGCACCCGGACTGCGGAGATTATCCCGTATTCTCCGCATATTTTGCGGAGAATACCGGAAATAGCCCTTCTAATCTCCGCACAGCGGAACAATCATTCATCCTCGTGATGATCGCAACGGCCGCATCGCGCGCCCTGAAATGGTTTCTGGCTTGCCTGAACAAGGCCATCGCGGGCGCGCAGAATATCCTTGCTACTGTTTTGCGGAAGGCGGAGTTTTGGCAGAAGCACGCCGCCACGCCGTTCAACGAGCGCCAGCGCAACATCGTCAATCACCTGCTTGACGGCTTTGTCGGAAAACTCACCAGTTCGAAATGGGCGAAGCTTGAAAACACGTCTCCCGACACCGCGCTGCGCAACATCAACGACCTTGTCGCCCGTGGCATCCTCAAGCGCGATAAAGGCGGCGGACGCAGCACCAGCTATTCGTTGGGTCCTATCTAGGCTTCTGCGGCGTCGCGGCCGAGGCCGCGCTTCGCGCGAACAGGAGGGCTTGGCGTTACCCGCGCCATTGTTCGCGCTCGAGATCGTTGAACGTCGCATTGATGTTATTCAAACGCGACCATCCCGTTAGGCAGGAATGAGACATCTGAAGGTACCAGAGCGCATCCACGACGATCGCAATGACGCATTTTGAGCCTCTATAGCGCTTGTAGAAGATCCCATTAAGCATTTGTTCGCGTGAACCCGTTCGAGCGTCCGCGCTCTGAATCGTTAGTGAATAGCGATGTCAGCAGTCTTGATGACCGTTGCCCATTTTCGGATTTCGCTCTCGACGAATTTTTGCAGGTACTGCGGCGACCGGCGGTCGGAAACGACGATTTCCGCACCGACCTGCCTGAACCGCGCCTGGACGGCGGGCGTGTCGAGGACGCCTGTGGCAGCTGCGTTGAGCTTGCGGACGATCGGCGGCGGTGCATCCTTGGGCAGAAACATGCCGGACCAGCCGGTGTCTTCAAAACCAGCGAGTCCTTGCTCACCCGCACTGGGGTATGTCGGCATGAGTGGCGAGCGGTCTTCCGAAAGTAGGGCGATTGCCTTCACCTGCTTGCTCTCGATGTATCCGACTGCGGCGGTAGCGCTGGGGCAGAGATAGTCGATACGGCCAGCAATCAAGTCCCGGATCACCGGGCCGACCCCGTGATACGGAACGTGGGTGACGTTTAATCCGACCGCTGCATTGAACAAGGCACACGCCAGATGGCTCGGCGAGCCGATACCACCAGATCCGTAATGCATCACTGCCTGATGGGCTTTCGCATAGCCGATGAACCCCTGCAGATTATCGACCGGCAAATCCTTGCGAGCGATCAGGATGAAGCGGACCTGCCAGAGCAGAGCGACCGGCGCGAAATCTTTTGCGGCATTGTATAGTGGAGATTTGTAGAGCGTCTGGTTCTGGGCTTGGGTGCCAAGAGTACCAATCAAGAACTGGTAGCCGTCGGCAGGGGCCCGGGCCACGCGGGCGGCGCCGATCATGCCGCCCGCACCAGCGACGTTCTCGACGATTACCGGCTGGCCAAGCAGTTCGGACAGTCGCGACGCCATCACGCGTCCGAGCAGGTCGGGGGCGCCGCCGGGAGTGGTCGGAACCACCATGGTCAATGGTCGGGTTGGCCAATCCTGTGCGACGACGGGTGCTGACATGAGCAATAGAGCTGTGATGGCTGCAGTGAGTTTGACCGTGCACATGCTCAGCTCCCTGTTTCAATTCGCGCAAATGCGCTAGATCAACTTGACGCCTCGAACAGCCCAAGCCCTTGCCGTCAGTCGAATTCCACCGTCGCGATCGACCGGAAGCGCGGCGCGAAGGTGGTCGCGCAGCCTTGATCTCTGCTCCTCGGACAGGCTGCTGCAATAGGTTGGTGCGGAACCTTGGCCACCGAGAAACGGCGACCAGTATTCGTCGAAATTAGCGAACACGGTCGGAACGTCGATGCTGCGGCACTCGCAGCCGTCAAAGCCTCCATCCTCGAACAACGCCAACAACGGCTCCGGCTTGCACATCGAGAACCGCCTGGCCTCATTGAGCGTCAAGGCGTCTGGATCGAGGGCGACTGCGGAATCCCAGAAGTACCTCATCAATTGCATTTTGCCGGCGTAGTCCCAAACATAGACCGCGGCAGTGCCGCCGGCACGCAGCGTGCGCCGCATTTCGGCAATTGCATTCTCCGGATGCGGAACGAAATTGAGCACGAGGCCAGACACTACGGCATCGAATCCGCCGTCTGGGAACGACATCGCCTCGGCATTTCCGATCTCAAAATTCGCTCGGTGGTCACAGAGATGCCGCCGCGCATGGGCGATGAAACCTTCGGATAGATCAATGCCCGTAACGCCCCTTGGTGCCGCGTGCGAAAGAATGATCTCAGTGAGGGCACCGGTGCCGCAACCGACATCGAGCCATCGGCCACTGACCGGCAATGCGAGCCAATCGATCAAAGCGCCTGCGACGGACCGGCTCCAGCGGCCGGCGTAGCTTTCGTAGGCTTTTCCGACGTGGAAGACGTCGGGACGCTGGATTTGCAGCATGATTGGTTTGTCTTTCGCTCTAGCATCGATCAACTTCGAGAATAGCGATCCAACGAAGCGGATGCGCAGGTTCCGTCCGGCCCTCGGTTTGACCCTCGACGGCGGCGGGCCTTGCGAAGCTAAAGCCACAACGTCAGTCAAATTTGGTGGGCACCGAGAACGGTTTGGTGGCGTCGACTACAAACATGATGAGAGCCGTCAAATCGTCCGAGCCGGCGTTGGAGACTTGCATTGCCATCCCGGGCATATGGCCGTTCATAGTGTGGCCGGCCTCGGCGTAGGCCACGCCATGCGGCGTCTTCTGCGCCAATTTTCCGGCGATGACATAGAAGGCTTCGGAGCCATTATGAAAGTGGACCGGTGTTTTGGACTCGGGCGGCCCGCTGCCGTAGTTGACGCGCAGGAGGTACTCGGGCGCGGTTATGGACGGTACGGGTCCGATTTCGGCCACCTTCGTCCCCTCGGGGGTCGCTGCCCCCTGCTGTCCAAGCGTGAACAGCCATGCCTTGCCGGCAGCTTCGGCCGTCAGCGATGGCCAACCCTCGTAGCTCACTGTGTCCGGGTTCCAACGGTACTTGCTGGCAGCGGCCTTCGCCTGATCCAGCGTCGGAAAACTCTCGATCCGCCAATACAGCGGGCCCTTCGGAAGCTGCTTGACCTTCATCTCGGCGATCGGCTTGACGACGTATTTTACGTCCGCCGCCCAAACCGAGGACCCCAATAGAAGGCCCGCACTGCAGGCAACCGGCATCGCAAATCGAGCAGCAAATCGGCGCAGATTCATGTCCGCCTCTTCTCGGGTGTCCAACCGCTGTCATCATGTCGGACATGGCGCGCTGTGTCTTTCAGGGCCCCTCAATTTTGCCTTAGCGTTTCCTCCATTTTTCCTTTCCGGGCTTATGCAATGGGGCACGATGAACGGGAGGAGAACCTATCTGTTCGAATGTACGCTCGCTCGGACGTGTGCTCGCTCCGAGATTTCAGCCGTGCACTTTATCCGTTGGCGGGGCGGCGCCGAGCGCCGCGCCGGAATTTCCTTTTGCACAATTCGCCGACGGCGCTGGCCGCTGGCCGCTGGCCGACCAATCTGAACGTGGCGGAGATCGGCCTCAATTAAAAGATCGATTTGGGTTAGTAAGGTGCCCGGTCCAACACAGCGTTGTGCAACACAACAAATGATCCGCCCGCAGTGTCACATTGGGTCAGAACCACCAATTTAGTTGCCATGGCAACAATCGTCATGTCCGTTGTTCTCCAAAAGCGACAGCTCGGCGCACTGTTGCATGGCGGGTGATTGCGGGTGCGACCGTATCAGTACCGCAACGGCCCGCTGCCTTGGATGGAGCAGTGCATGGCTCCGCCGCGGGAACCGTCCTCCGCTCCTCGGACATTAATCTCTCGATTCATCGGGCCGTCGTCGTGGAACCGTTGACTCTGCGCCGCGGTCACGTACCGATACATGCCTTGTGAACGGCGCATGCGCATGCGCGCTCCGTTCTGCTTGCGAACCGGCCAGCCAGTCGATTGAGGAAATCCATCGCGGCGCGCCTGATCCGCACACCGATCGACGAGTACGATATGGGAGCTGTCGCATGACCAAATACACGCTTGCAGCGCTTGCCCTCCTTGGGGCGATGCAGTTTTCATGGCCGGCAATGGCAGCCCAAGGCGGCGGCCGGGCGATCAGCTGTCGCGAGCGTTGCGACAGACAGCCATGCCAGGCATCTCCGGCGGTGTGTCAGCAAGCGCGGAAGTCATGTCTCGCCGACTGCCGATGATCGGCTCGGCGCAGACGGACGCAACGTTCATCCTGTTGCGATCCGAAAACGGAAGATGCAACTGCGATGTGAGCGGTCCAGCGCGGTCTAATTGAACGTAAACCCCCTTGTCGTGCCCGCGCTCGTCGCGGGCATGACGTCTTGAGAACCGCCGCACATGAAAGACGTGGATGGCCGGGACAAGCCCGGCCATGACGAAGAGGTGATGAAACTTGAGGCTGGTAGACAGATAGTAAGCCGTCATCCTGAGGTGCGAGCAAAGCGAGCCTCGAAGGATGCGGCCCGAGCGCCGCGGCCGTCGCCCTTCGAGGCTCGGCGCTTCGCGCCGAGCACCTCAGGGTGACGGAATGTCACGCCACCGCATCCGCCAATTGCGGCGCGGAGGGCGGCGACTTCTCTTCGGACTTCGCCGGCTCGAGCGCCGCGGCGACGGCTTCCTCGACGCGTTCGAGCCAGACGAATTCCATTTCCTTCCGGGCGATCTCCGGAATGTCGTCGTAGTCGCGCTTGTTGCGCGCCGGCAGCATCACGCGCTTGATGCCGGCGGAGTGCGCGGCGACGACTTTCTCCTTGATGCCGCCGACCGGCAGCACCAGGCCGCGCAGTGAGATCTCGCCCGTCATGGCGGTATCGCTGCGGATGGTGCGGTCGGTCATCAGCGAGACCAGCGCCATGAACATGGCGACGCCGGCGCTCGGTCCGTCCTTAGGCGTCGCGCCCGCCGGCACGTGGACGTGGATGTCGCTCTTCTCGAATTTTTGCGCGTCGATGCCGAGCGCCACGGCGCGGTTCTTGACGATCGACAACGCCGCCTGCGCGCTCTCCTTCATCACGTCGCCGAGCTGGCCCGTCAGAATGAGCCGGCCCGTGCCCGGAATACGCGTCGCCTCGATGAACAGGATGTCGCCGCCCACGGGCGTCCAGGCGAGGCCGGTGGCCACGCCGGGCACGCTCGTTCGCATCGCGGTCTCGCTCTCGAAGCGCGGCGCGCCGAGGATCGGCACGAGGTCGTCGCGCGCGATCCGGATCGGGCCGCTGCTGCCTTCGGCAATGCGCACCGCGGCGTGGCGCAGCGCCTGGCCGATCTGGCGTTCCAGGTTCCGCACCCCGGCTTCGCGGGTGTAGAGCTGGATGATGTCGGAAATGACATCGTCGCCGATCTCGACTTGGCCCTCCTTCAGCCCGTTCGCCTCCATCTGGCGCTTGACCAGATAGCGGCGCGCGATCTGGAGCTTCTCCTCGGCGGTGTAGCCGGCGAGGCTGATGATCTCCATGCGGTCGCGCAGCGGCCCCGGAACGGTGTCGAGCATGTTGGCGGTGGTGATGAACACCACGCGCGACAGATCATAAGGCACGCCCAGATAGTTGTCGCGGAACGTGTTGTTCTGTTCCGGGTCCAACACTTCGAGCAGCGCCGCGCCCGGGTCGCCGTGAATGCCGGCGCCGAGCTTGTCGATCTCGTCGAGCATCATCACGCAGTTGCGCGTTCCGGCCTTGCGGATCGCCTGGATGATGTTCCCGGGCAGCGCACCGATATAGGTGCGCCGGTGACCGCGGATTTCGGCCTCGTCGTGAACGCCGCCGAGCGACACGCGGACGAACTTCCGGCCCATGGCGCGGGCGATCGACTGGCCGAGCGAGGTCTTGCCGACGCCGGGCGGGCCGACGAAGCACAGGATCGGCGCCTTGCCCTGCGGGGCGAGCTTGCGCACGGCGAGATACTCGATGATGCGCCGCTTGATCTTGTCGAGGTCATAGTGGTCCTCGTCGAGGATGCGGCGCGCCTCGATGATGTCGATCGGCTTCTCCTCGGGCAAAGCCCAAGGCAGCTCGATCAGCCAGTCCAGATAGGTGCGCACCATGCCGTATTCGCCGGCGGCTTCCGGCATGCGCTGCAACCGGCGCAATTCCTTGCGCGCCTGATCCTCGATCTCTTTCGGCATCTGCGCATTGGCAACGGCCTTGTCGAGCTCGGCCATTTCGGCGGCCTTACCCTCGTCGCCCTCGCCCAATTGCTTCTGGATCGCCGCCATCTGCTCGCGCAGCACGGCTTCGCGCTGGCGCTCGTCGAACGCCGCCTTGGTCTGCTTGCCGATCTCCTGCGACAGCCGCAGGATCTCGATGCGGTGTGACAGGAGCCGCGAGACCTTGTCCATGCGCGCGACGATGTCGACCGTCTCGAGAATCTCCTGCTTCTCTTCCGGCTTGATGTCCATGTAGGCGGTCGCGAGGTCGGCGAGCGCCGGCGCGGCATCGATAGACTGGATGGCGCTGAGCAGGTCCTGCGGCACCTGCGGCAAGAGCTGCACGGCCTCCACGGCTTGCGCCTTGAGGTTGACAAAACGCGCCTCGATCTCGGACCCGCCCACACCGGGCTCGGGGATTTGCAGCACGCGCGCGACCATGAACGGCCAGCCGGTCAGATACTCGACGATCTGAAACCGCTGTTCGCCCTGACAGACGAGATGATTGGTGCCGTCCGGCGCCGTGAGATAGCGCACGATGTTGGCGATGGTGCCCATGCGATGCATGTCGATCGCCGACGGATCGGCGACTTCGGCATCGCGCTGCATGAGAATGCCGACCTGGCGCTGGTCGCGCACCGCCTGCTGCGCGGCGGCGACCGATTTCGGCCGGCCGAGCGTGATCGGCAGCACCAGACCCGGAAACAGCACGGTCGAACGCACCGGCACGATGATCAGTGCATCGGCCGGCAGCGGCGGCAGTGCGCCCGCCGGTCCCTCTTTGGGTGCTTCTTTTGCCTGTAATTCGATCTCAGCCACGATTGGTCCCTGCTTTCTGCAACGTGATCACCAGACATCCAGCGACGGCGGCACGATTGACGCCGCTGTAGCGGCCGGCCGGCAGCCGTACCCGGCGATAGAACCGCCCCTGCGGCAGTTCGAGCCGGTGGATCGTTGCGGTACGCAATTCCGGCGGCAGAACCCGCACGCCGGCAATAACAAGCTCGCCCTCCTCGATAACCACCTGGGCGTCCTCGATGGCGACGCCGGGCAGCGCCACCAGCACCAGCACCTGGCGGTCATTCTCGAGGATGTCGACCGGCGGCTCCCATACGGGTTGCCGCGCCTGCGATGCCCGCGGCCGGAACATCTCGCGATGCATGCGCTCGGCGCGCGCGAGCATGTCGCACGCTTCCGACCACATCCAATCGCGGGCCAAATCTCGGGCCATGAAAAGTCCCCCTTTAAGCTGGATGAGATTATGTGTGGGGCCGCAATCCGAAATTCAACGCCCGCAGGGCCGGGCGGAAACAGCCTAGCGGGCCCGACGATCCACTCATTGATCGGCGTCAAAAGCGGGCATCCCGGCTTCGGCCGCCCTGGCGCGCGTGTCCCCAAGCCCGCGTGTTTTGGATGGGAGGCCAGCCCGCCCGTTGTGGCGGACGGCAACCACTCGGGCTAGAGTGCCGCTTCAGAACACTGTTGAACCGATAGAGGAAGCCAAGGATGGCGCAGGTTTTCGTCTGCAGCGAGCTTGAAATGAAGGACGGCGACGTCCGTATCGTCCGCCAGGACAAGGTTGAGGTCGGCGTCTACCGGCACGACGGGTCGTTCTACGCCTACCGGAACCATTGCGCGCACCAGGGCGGACCGGCTTGCGAGGGCATCGTACGGGACAAGGTCGTCGACCAGTTCGGCCCCGACCGCACGTTCCTCGGCCAGACCTACGACAAGGACGAGCCGCACATCGTCTGCCCGTGGCACGGCTGGGAGTACAAGCTCAAGACCGGCGAGTGCGCCCCCGATCCCAAGATCCGGCTCAAGCGCTACGAAGTCGTCAAGCGCGAGGGAGGCGTCTATGTCGTCCTCTGAGGTGCTGGAGCGGCCCGCCGACACAATCGCCGATCCGCTCGGCCGCGCAGCCGCCGTGCTCGGCGCCGCGCTGGACAATCCCGACCAGGTCGCCGACGCCGATCTGCGCGCGATCATCGCCAACGCGGTGCGGCTCTACGCCGTGAAGGCCGAGAACGGCATGCGCACGCCGCTGCCGCCCGATCACGGCGTCAGCATCGACGAGACGATGATGTTCGCCACCGATCTGCTGCACGCGCTCAATGTGCAGTTGTTCGAGTTGTCGATGTGGCAGGCGATGACCGGCAATTGCATCGCCCCGCATCAGCGCGTTGACGCACCGCAATCCCGCTAATCCACAGTCCCGCCAGCCGAAGGGAACAGCCATGAACGTGATGACGCCGATCGTCCGCGATCCCAGCCAGCAAAAATTCGACACCACGGACCACCTCGCCCATGCGGCGCAGCAGGCCGAGGAGCGGCGCTACGAAGACTTCATGATCATCGACGTCGACTCGCATCACTACGAGACCGGCTCGTTCAAGGACATCATCCCCTACATCGAAGACCCGGTGCTGCGCGACCAGTTCAAGTACACCAAGGGTCAGACGCTGATGCTGCGCTCGACCGGCGGCTTTCAGGAAATGGCCGGCCGCATCGCCCGTTACGAATACCGCAACAGCGAGCAGATCGTGCCCAGCGGCCGGCACAAGGACATCACGTCGACGCTCAAGTGGATGGACGCCATGGGCGTCGACGTGGCCTGCCTGTTTCCCACGCCGATGCTGGGCCTGGGCCTCAATCCCATCGTCGAGGTCGAGGTGCAGTATGCGCGCGCCTATAACCGCTGGCTCACCGAGCACATCCTGGCGAACGAGCCGCGCATCGTCTCGATGCTCTATCTGCCGATGAACGATCCGGTCGCGGCGCTGAAAATGGTGGAAGAGTTTTCCGGCCGCCAAGGCGTGGTCGGCTTTTTGGTCACCACCGTGCGCTACAAGCCGCTCTACAACAACGTCTACATGAAGCTCTACGCGGCGCTGGAGGAACGCGGCCTGCCGCTCGCGTTCCATGCGGCGACCAACTGGGGCGACCAGAGCATGGCCATCACCAACAAGTTCATCGCCAGTCACGCGCTCGGATTCACCTGGTTCAACATCGTACACATGACCAACTGGGTGGTGAACGGTATCCCCGAACGCTTCCCGGGGCTGAAGTCGATCTGGATCGAGAGCGGGCTCGCCTGGGTTCCGTTCCTGATGCAGCGCCTCGACAACGAATACATGATGCGCTCGTCGGAAACGCCGTCGCTCAAGCGCAAGCCTTCCGACTACATGCGCGAGATGTATTACACCTCGCAGCCGATGGAGATGATCGGCAACCGCACCATGCTGGAAGAGACGTTCAAGATGATCAACGCGGACACGCAGCTCGTCTACGCCTCGGATTATCCGCACTGGGACATGGACCTGCCGTCGACGATCTACGACCTGCCGTTCCTGAACCTGCAGGCAAAGAAGAACATCCTGGGCGAAACCGCGCGCAAGCTGTTCAAGCTCGACACCATCCTGTCACCGGACAAGAAGGCCCGGCTCAAGGCCCGCGTTCCGGCGTGATAATGTCGGCGGCGGCCGGATTTTTGCTCTGCTCGATCCGGCCCGCCGCCGTTCCACGGGCCAAACATTACCCGTAACGGTGCTTTCATGGCCGCTCCTCCGCCGCCGTTGCCGCCCGATCTGCGCCGCATCGAGCTGACCCGCAGCACGATCTTTCCATTCGTCGGCGGCCGCTCGACCTTGTCGCGCGAGCACCTGCTGCCGATCTTCGCCACAATCGTCGCCGGCCTGACGCTGATTGCGGTGCCGATCCCGGGACTCAATTTCAGCAGCAACCCGCAGACCAACGCAGCCTGGCAGGTCTATGTGACGATTGCCGTCTACATCGCCTTCCTGGTCAACTATTACATCAGTCAGATGTGCGGTCGGCCCCGCTCCGGATGGCTGCTAGCGCTGGTCGGCCTGTTCACGCTGCTGACTCTCGGCACCGGCTTTTGGTCCGCCTGGTACAAGCTGTTCTACATCGTGCTGCCCGCCGCGCAGTGGCAGAAGTCCACGCTCGTACCCGTGCGCATCGCCGGCTGGTGGTTTGGCACCGGACTGTGCGAGGAAGGTTTCAAGGCCTGGCCGCTTATCGCGCTGGCGCTGTTTGGCGCGGGAATGACCGCGCTCGGCCGCCACACCACCGGCTGGCTGAGCCGGTTTTTTTCCGGCTTCGGCAAGCGCTTCGGGTTGTTTGAACCGCTTGACGGCATCGTCATGGGCGTCGCCTCCGGCAGCGGCTTCTTCATCGCCGAAACGCTGGTGCAGTACGTTCCCGGCGTGATGAAGCAGGTGAAATATCCGGGCGCGCAGGCGTTCGATGGCCTCGTGCTGCTGCTCGGTCGCGGGCTGCCCGACATCGCCGAGCACTCCGCCTGGGCCGGCCTGTTCGGCTATTTCATCGGGCTGGCGGTGCTGCGCCCCAGCATGGCGTATATTCTCATTCCGCTCGGCTGGCTGAGCGCCGCGGCGCTGCACGCCGGATGGGACGCGATCGACGTCGTCACCAGCAACGGCCTCATCATTCTGGGGTTCTGGGTGTTCGTCGGGCTTCTCAGCTACGCGCTCCTTGCCGGTGCGATTTTCAAGGCGCGCGAGATTTCACCGCGCCGCCACAGCAGGGCTGCCGCTGGACTGCACCTGCCGCCCGGATTCGTCACCAGGACAGCGGCCCCTCCGTTACCGCTCACTGTTGTGGAAGCGCCGGACGGGGATTGATCGTACGTTTTGTCCCACGACAACCAACGGGGGGCTAACATGTCGGGCATCATCCAGCGACTGCAAGCAGCCACCGCGCACGAACGCGCGCTGCTTCTCGCCGTCTTGGCCATCGCCTCGGCGCTGCTGTCCTGGGGGCTGCCGGAGCCGGACATCGTATTTTTTGACAAGACGCCGATGCTGCCCGCGCTGTGGTTCGGGCTGGTGCTGTGCGCCGGCGTGGCGCTGTGGTCGTCGCGCAGTCCATTGACGCTCGTGCTCGTCCTCCTGGCGTCCGGCGCCGCATGGCTCGCCGCATTTGAAGCCACAGTTCACGTCCACGGCAGCATCGAAGATCAGATCATTTCCCAATCCGGCGCGCCGACGCCAAATTTCAGCGTGCCGGTGGTGAACTATCTGCTCGGCTTGTGCGGCATGCTCGGCGGGCTGGTCGGAAGCGCGGTTCTTGTCGTTATTATTTCCGCGGCGGTGAGCAGCACGCGCGCTGTGCCGTCCTGGACGCGCACCGTTCTGGTCGGGACTGTTGCGGGACTTTTTCTGGAATGCCTGGCGAGCCGCGCGGCAGGTGAATTGTTCATCCACGTCGACAGTCTGCTGCCGCTGTTTCTGGTCTGGCAAATGAGCGTCGCGGCTTCGCTGGCCTACAGTTTCGCAAAGATCGCACCCGCAAGCGGCGGTGGCCGAGGCGCGTAAATCCACCGCGAGGCTCACCTTAGCCGGCGCTTGCCGCCGTAACGGGCCGCGTGCCGCGCACGCCCTGCGCCAGCGTGCGAACCAGATCGGCCACGGCCGGCACGGTGGCGGGCGTCGGTTTGCCGTCGGGCGCCAGACTTTTGCGCACCGCGTCGACCAGCGCCGAGCCGACGACCACGCCATCGGCGCCGCGCGCGAGCGCGGCCGCCTGCTCTGCCGTGCGCACGCCGAAGCCAACGCAGACCGGAAGCGTGGTGTGGCGCTTGATGCGTATGACCGCATCCGCAACCCTGCCGGCATCGGGCGCCGCGGAGCCGGTGATGCCGGTAATCGACACGTAATAGACGAAGCCCGAGGTGTTTTTCAGCACCGTCGGCAGCCGCTTGTCGTCGGTGGTCGGCGTGGCGAGACGGATGAAATTGACGCCGGCGGCAAGCGCCGGCAGGCACAATTCCACGTCTTCCTCGGGCGGCAGATCAACCACGATCAGCCCGTCGACGCCGGCCACTTTGGCATCGGCCAGAAAGCGGTCGACCCCATAAATGTAAATCGGATTGTAGTAGCCCATCAGCACGATCGGGGTCGCGTCGTCGCCGCGGCGGAACTCGCGCACCAGCGCGAGCGTCTTCTTCATGTTCTGCCCGGCATGAAGCGCCCGCAATCCAGCAGCCTGGATCGCCGGACCGTCGGCCATCGGATCGGTGAACGGCATGCCGAGTTCGATCACGTCGGCGCCGGCGCCGGGCAGGGCTTTCAGAATCGCCAGCGCGCTGTTGTAATCCGGATCGCCCGCCATGGTGAAGGTGACGAGCGCGGCGCGGCGCTCTTGTTTGAGGGCAGCGAAGCGGGCGTCGATGCGGGTCGTCATGAATTCCTCGCGTCATTCCGGGGCGCCGCGAAACGGCCAGCCCGGAATCCATAGTCACAGACCGGGATTATGGATTCCGGGCTCCTCGCTGCGCTCGGCCCCGGAATGACGAAAAGGCAGGTCGTCATCGCGCCTTGCTTTCCAGATGCCGCGCCACGGTCTCCAGGTCCTTGTCGCCCCGGCCGGAAAGGTTGACCACCATCAGGTGATCCTTCGGCTTTTTCGGCGCGAGTTCGAGCACCTTGGCGATAGCGTGCGCCGGCTCCAGCGCCGGAATGATCCCCTCAAGCTTCGAGAGAAGCTGAAACGCATGCAGCGCCTCGTCATCGGTCGCCGACAGAAAGATGACGCGACCGACGTCGTTGAGCCAAGCGTGTTCCGGTCCGATGCCCGGATAGTCGAGGCCGGCGGAGATCGAATGCGCTTCGTTGATCTGGCCGTCGTCGTTCATCAGCAAATAGGTGCGGTTGCCGTGCAGCACGCCCGGTTTGCCGCCGGCGATGGAGGCGGCGTGCTGGCCGGTGTCGAGGCCGAGGCCGGCCGCTTCTACGCCGTAGATTTCGATATCCGTGTCGTCCAAAAACGGATGAAACAGCCCCATCGCGTTGGAGCCGCCGCCGATGCAGGCGATGAGCGAATCCGGCAGCCGGCCTTCGGCCTCTTGCATCTGCTCGCGCGTCTCGCGGCCGATGATCGACTGAAAGTCGCGCACCATCATCGGATAAGGATGCGGCCCGGCGATGGTGCCGATGCAATAGAACGTCGAGCCGACATTGGTCACCCAATCGCGCAGCGCTTCGTTCATCGCGTCCTTGAGGGTCTTCGAACCGGACTCGACCGGCACCACCTTGGCGCCAAGCATCTTCATGCGGAACACGTTGGCCTTTTGCCGCTCGACGTCGACCGCGCCCATGTAGACGATGCATTCGAGATCAAAGCGCGCGCACAGGGTCGCGGTGGCGACGCCGTGCATGCCGGCGCCGGTTTCGGCGATGATGCGCTTCTTGCCCATGCGCTGAGCCAGCATGATCTGACCGAGCACATTGTTGACCTTGTGCGCGCCGGTGTGATTGAGCTCCTCGCGCTTGAGATAAATCTTCGCCCCGCCGCAATGCGCGGTGAGCCGCTCGGCGAAATAGAGCGGCGAAGGACGCCCCACATAGTGCGCCAGATAGCCGTCCATCGTCTCTTGAAAACCCGGATCGGCCTTGGCCTCGGCGTAGGCCTTCTCCAGATCGAGGATCAGCGGCATCAGCGTCTCGGCGACGAAACGGCCGCCATAGATGCCGAAATGCCCGTGCTCGTCGGGTCCGGTGCGGAACGAATTGAGCTTCTGTTGCACGCTCATGCGCACTCTTTCCCACGTTCCCGCCGCACCCGCAATTCCCCTTGGCCCGCTGGCTTGGCCTGGTTTGGTTTGGCCTCTTCAGCCGCGGCTGCGGCGCGCCTTCTCCTTGACGGGACCCGAAGAGGCAACTTTGAGCCGCTCCGCAGCCTGCCGTGCGGCGCGCACGAAGGCGCGGATTTTCTCGGGGTCCTTCCGCCCGGGCGCGCGCTCGACGCCCGAGGAAACGTCGACCCCGGGAGCGCGCGTGATCCGCAAGGCCTCCGCCACATTATCTGCATCAAGGCCCCCCGACAGCATGAAGGGAATGCCGAGATCGAGATTTTGCAGCAGATGCCAGTCGAATGGTTTGCCGAGGCCACCCGGCCGCGTCGCCTCGCGCGGCGCACGTGCGTCGAACAACATGCGATCGGCGAAATTGGCGTAAAGCCGGATGGGCGAAAGATCGGCGCGCGCCGCGATCGGGATCGCCTTCATCACCGGCAGGCCGAAGCGCGAGCGAATGGCGCCGACGCGCTCGGGCGTCTCGCGGCCGTGAAGCTGGAGCAGATCGGGCTTCAGGGCATCGATGATGTCGCGCAGCATGTCATTGGTGGCGTCGACCGTGAGCGCCACCTTCAGCGCGCGCGCACCGGCCCGCGCGCCAAGGCGCTTCGCCGCCTCGAACCCGATATGCCGCGGTGACGGCGGAAAGAATACGAAGCCGACCATATCGGCGCCGGCATCGAGCGCGACGTCAAGCGCTTCCGGCGTCGACAGGCCACAGATTTTAACGAGCACTTTCATGGCGCGGAACGATCAGGGGGCACTAAAAACGACAAAATATATAAGGTCGATCACCACCCATCATCATACCGGCGGTTTGAGCCGCAGCCGCGGTGGCGCGGGTTGTTCGCGCGGCACGATGCTCGGTTCTGCAGCCTTATCCACCAGAGCGTCGAGCCTGGCGCGCAATTCGGCCGCTTCGCGCTCCAACTGGCGCGCCATTCTGCGCCATCGGCCGTGCCCGAGCCTGACCGCCAGGCCACCGACAATCACGCCGGCGACAAGCGCCCCGATCACAATCACGAACAGCGGCAGGGTCAGCGAGGCAGCCGGCGCGCTTGGGCTGAACGGATCGAACGACAGCGTTATGGCTTGGCGGTTGGCCACAGCGAAAGCGATGATGACGATGGCAAGCGGCACCAGTACCAGCACCGCAACAAGTTTGCGCAGCAAGTGTTGCTCCAATTCACTCCGCTCATTCCCGCGCAGGCGGGAAATCAGTGACGAGCGGAATTAACCGGCGGCCTCGCCGGGATGATTGAGCCGCTCGCGCATCTCCTTGCCGGTCTTGAAGAACGGCACGCATTTCTGATCGACCTCGACATGAGCGCCGGTGCGCGGGTTGCGGCCGGTCCGCGCCGGGCGCTCCTTCACCGAAAACGCGCCGAAGCCGCGCAGCTCGACACGATCGCCACGCGCCATCGCAGCGATGATCTCGCCAAGGATCGCGTTGACGATGTTCTCGACGTCACGCTGATAGAGGTGCGGATTCTGATCGGAAATTTTCTGCACGAGTTCCGATTTGATCATGTTGGCCGCCTCTGATCGCCCGCGAACGCTGCCGTCTTTTCAATCGTTTGCAGGAGGTTGCCAAAGCGCCAGCAGACCGTCAAGGTTGAAGCGGCCGAGCGTGCCCATGCCGTCAAGCCCGCCGAATTGGCGCGCCAGACCGTCGAGGCCGAGCGCGTTGAGCGTCGCCACCGCGGCGGCGTGCAGGAACGGCAGGTCGTCGAGGCGGCTGTGCAGGCTGTAGTCGCGCACCGCCAGGCTGGCGCTGATCTTCTTGTTTTTCACGAGCCAGGCTTTTGCCGTCCGCTCGTCGCCGAGCGAATCAATCAGCTTGAGGCCGAGGCCCTGGTGACCGGTGAATACGCGGCCGTCGTCGACCGCCGCAAGCTCGGCATCGGTCATGTGCCGGCGGTCCTGCACCAGGCCCTTGAACCAGGCGTAGGAGTCCAGAATGATCGCCTGGATCGCCGCGCGTGCCTCGGGGCTCGTGGGCTCGAAACCGTTCGGCGCCGCCTTGAGGGGCGTCGATTTGATCGACTCCATCTTGACGCCGATCTTGCCGAGCAGGTCGGTGAAGTTGGGGTATTCGAACAGCACGCCGATCGAGCCGACCAGCGACGTCTGCTTGGCGACGATGTAATCGCCGGAAATCGCGGTGATGTAGGCGCCGGACGCCGCCATGCTGTCGACCACGACGGCGACCGGCTTTTTGGCGCGCACGCGGCCGAGCGCATCGTACAATTGCTCGGACCCGGCGGTGGTGCCGCCGGGCGAATCGACATGCAGAATCACCGCCTTCGCCGCCGAGGAGTCGGCGAGCCGGTCGAGCTGGCGCACGCGTTCCTGATCGTCGCGGATAAGCCCGGTGATCGTCACGCGCGCGATATATGGACCGGTGATGAAGCTGCGCCGGCTCGCCGCCGCGGCCGCGAAGCCGATCGCCAGCACGATCATGCCGATCGCGACCACGCGCCAGAAGGTAAGCTTGCGCCGCATCCGGCGGCGGTCGACGATCAGGTCGGCATCAAGCGACATGGGAGAGTCCTTGGTTAGCTACCGCCAATCACTTCGTCATTCCGGGGCCGAGCGAAGCGAGGAGCCCGGAATCCATAATCACGAACAGTGGATATGGATTCCGGACTTGCCGCTTCGCGGCAATCCGGAATGACGCGCTGGATTACTCCTTGCCCTCTTCTTCTTCCTTCTCGTCCTTCTCGTTCTCCTCGCCCTTCCTGCGCAGCGCAGTGCCCAGGATATCGCCAAGCGTCGCGCCGGAATCCGACGAGCCGTACTGGGCGATCGCCTCCTTCTCCTCGGCGACTTCGAGCGCCTTGATCGAGACGGTGACCTTCTGGGTGCGGCGGTCGAACTGGACCACGCGGGCGTCGACCTTCTGGCCGACGGCGAAGCGGTCGGGCCGTTGCTCGGAGCGGTCGCGCGCCAGCTCGGCGCGGCGGATGAAGGTCGTGAACTCGGTACCGACGATCTTGACGTCGATGCCGCCCTCCTTGACGTCGATCACCTCGCAGGTGATGACCGCGCCTTTCTTCAACTCGCCCACCACTTCCGGGGAGACCGCGCCGCCGTCCGCCAGCTGTTTGATGCCGAGCGAGATGCGCTCCTTCTCGATATCGACGTCAAGCACCTGCGCCCTGACTTTGTCGCCCTTCTTGTATTCCTCGATGACCTGCTCGCCCGGCCGTTTCCAGTCGAGATCGGACAAGTGCACCATGCCGTCGACGTCGCCGTCGAGCCCGAGAAACAGGCCGAATTCCGTCTTGTTCTTGACCTCGCCTTCGACCTCGGAGCCGGGCGGATATTTCTCGACGAACACCTCCCACGGATTGCGCATGGTCTGCTTCAGGCCGAGCGAGATGCGCCGCTTGACCGGATCGACTTCAAGAACCTGCACTTCGACTTCCTGCGACGTGGAAACGATCTTGCCCGGATGCACGTTCTTCTTGGTCCATGACATTTCGGAAACGTGAATCAGGCCCTCGATGCCGGGTTCGAGCTCGACGAACGCGCCATAGTCGGTGATGTTGGTGACGCGGCCCGTAAATTTGGCGCTGACCGGATATTTGGCCTCGATGCCCTGCCACGGATCGTCGAGCAGCTGCTTCATGCCGAGCGAGATGCGGTGGGTCTCGTGGTTGATCTTGATGATCTTGACCTTCACCTGCTGACCGATGTTGAGCACTTCGGACGGGTGATTGACGCGCCGCCATGCGATATCGGTGACATGCAGGAGGCCGTCGATGCCGCCAAGATCGACGAACGCGCCGTAATCGGTGATGTTCTTGACCACGCCGTCGATGACCTGGCCCTCTTCGAGATTCTGCACCAGCTCCTGGCGCTGCTCGGCGCGTGTCTCTTCCAGCACCGTGCGGCGCGACACCACGATGTTGCCGCGGCGGCGATCCATTTTCAGGATCTGGAACGGCTGCTGATTGTTCATCAGCGGGGAGACGTCGCGGATCGGCCTGATGTCGACCTGTGAGCGCGGCAGGAACGCGACCGCGCCGTCGAGATCGACGGTGAAGCCGCCCTTGACCTGATTGAAGATGACGCCCGAGACCTTCTCGTTATTCTGGAACGCCTTCTCCAGCTTGCCCCAACTCTCCTCGCGCCGCGCCTTGTCGCGCGACAGCACCGCCTCGCCGAGCGCGTTCTCGACCCGCTCCAGATAGACCTCGACGGTGTCGCCGATCTTGATTTCGGAGTTGCGCCCCGGGCCGGAGAATTCGCGCAAAGCCACCCGGCCCTCGGTTTTCAACCCGACATCGATGACGGCAACGTCCTTTTCGATGCCGACGACCGTCCCCTTGACGACCGAACCTTCCTGCAGGTGACCGTCGCCAAACGATTCATCGATCATGCTGGCGAAATCTTCGCGCGTCGGCGCGGCGATAGCGACTTGAGCCATAAACACTCCCAGCCCCGTGAAATGAATTGATCCCGAATGTGCAACAGCCGCCGGCTTTGCCGGCGGTTGGGGCCAGTGTCAGACGATCGGGACAAAGCTGCGGTCGGGCGCCTTACATGCGAAGCGAACGGGCTTAACCTCCAGTGACGAAAGCGCGATCAGCTCCGCTTTCGGCCCGTTCGGACGGCTTCGATGATATCGACGGCGGCCCGGAACGCCGCGTCTATACCTAAATGTGTGGTATCGAGCAAGTGCGCGTCCGGCGCCTGTACGAGCGGGGCGGCGGTGCGCCTTGAATCGCGCTCGTCGCGGCGGCGCAGGTCGGCGAGCACCGCGGCCTCGTCGGCCGCCTCCCCCCGGCTACGCAGCTCGGCCACCCGGCGCTTGGCTCGTACTTCCGGCGACGCAACCACGAACAGCTTCACGTCGGCGCCGGGCGCGATGACGGTGCCGATATCGCGGCCGTCGAGCACCGCGCCCGGCGGGCGCACCGCGAAGGCGCGTTGATAGTTCATGAGCGCTTCGCGCACCTGCGGAATAGCCGCCACGACCGAGGACGCCTCGGTGATTTGCTGGGTTTTCAGCGCACTTTCGTCGAATTTCGCCGGATCAAGTGCCGCCGCCGCGCCGATCGCGCGTTCGGCGTCGTCGGGAGCATAGCCGGCGTCGAGCACCGCCTTGGCGACGGCGCGATAAAGAAGGCCGGTATCGAGATGATTCAGCCCGTAAATCTGCGCGATCTGGCGCGCGATGGTGCCCTTGCCCGACGCGGCCGGTCCGTCGATCGCGATGATCATGGTGATTCTGTCAGACGAAGCTGTTCTATCGCCGCGCGAAGCGCCGCGGGAGCGGACGGGTCAATTGTGATATTGCCGTGTTGTTTCAGCCCGATTTGGAGCGGCGCGGCACCCGAATTGTCGAATATCCATGCTTGATCGGACCTCTTCAGAAACCATGGCAGTTGACGAATAGACTTAAACCACCTTTCCCTGATCTTGGTTTCCGGCACGTCGTGACCGCCTTTCTTGACCCGCAGGCGAACGCGCTCCACATTCAGGTCCGGTGACCCCAGTACAATATAGATCAAGCGGAACTCAAACTGCCTGTTCTTGGCTTCCAGGACAAGGCGGCGGTATTTGTCTGTTGAAAGAACCGTCTCGACGCCGATGGTATGGTGGGCGCGGATGGAAGCTTCCAGCCAAGCCTCAATGCGGATGACGGCCTCGAGGTTAGCCTCTTCCTGGGCCAATTTTTCAACTTTTCGAATTCGTTCAGTTAGCAGATCTGGATTGATGATCCAGATCGACTGATCAAAGGCTTCAATCTCGGTGCCGCTGTAGAGGCTGCTCTTTCCCGACCCATTCGGGCCGGCAATCATCCAGAACATCGGCCTTTCGGCGGCGGTCACTTTTTCTTGGGTCGAAGCCCGCTTGGCGACCCAAAAAGCCTTTTGTTTTCCCTTCGCGCCCTAGCGACGTTGCGCCGAAAAACCAGCGTCAAATCGTCGGAAAAGGTCGCGCTGTTCGCATCAAGCGTTAGGACGCGAACCGAGCGGCCCTCCGAGTCGCGCAACATCTTCTGTCGCACCGAACCCTTTCGAACCTTCGGCTTTTTGATCTCTGCGACGGTAATGTCAGTCATAGCTCCAGACCTCGCAATCTGCAGCTAAATATAAGATCTTTCGGGGAGAAAATGAAGTTCCAAGCTTGGGCATCTTCATGCCAGTTCCGCGCCCAGGCTCCGCATCAATTCGACGAAGCCCGGGAAGCTTGTGGCGATGAAGGCGCCGTCGTCGATCTTGACGGGTTTTTCGCTCGCGAGCCCCATCACCAGAGCCGACATGGCGATGCGATGATCCATGTGGGTGGTGACAAGCCCGCCGCCGGGCGCGCGGCCCACCCCCTGTACAATCAAATCGTCACCGTCGATTTCAGCCTCGACGCCATTATGGCGCAGCATCGCGGCGGTGGCGGCAAGCCGGTCGGATTCTTTGACCCGCAATTCCTTCAAGCCCCGCATCACTGTCTCGCCCTCGGCAAACGCAGCCGCGACCGCCAGCACCGGATATTCGTCGATCATCGACGGTGCGCGGGCCGGCGGCACCGTGACGCCGCGCAAGGCGCCGCTCCGCACGCGCAGATCGGCGACCTCCTCGCCGCCTTCGGTGCGCATGCCGAGCTGCTCGACCGACGCGCCCATCTCGGCGAGCGTGGTGAGCAAGCCGGTGCGCAGCGGATTCATCATCACGCCTTCGAGCAGCACATCGGAGCCGGGCGTAATCAACGCAGCAACCAGCGGGAATGCCGCCGAGGAGGGATCGGCCGGCACCACGATCGGCGCCGGCGCTAGTTCCGGCTGGCCGGTGAGCGTGATGCGACGGCCGCCGCCGCCCTCGCCCGCGGGCTCGACGCGAACTTGTGCGCCGAAATGCTGGAGCATCTTCTCGGTATGGTCGCGCGTCGCCTCGCGCTCGATCACCACGGTTTCGCCCGGCGCCGCGAGCCCGGCGAGCAGCGCCGCCGATTTGACCTGCGCTGAAGGCACCGGTGACTCGTACACGGTCGGGATCGGGTCGCGCGCCCCCGCTAAGGTCAGCGGCAGCCGCCCGTCGGACGATGACAGCGTATGCGCGCCGATCCGCTCCAGCGGATCGAGGATGCGGCGCATCGGCCGCGTGCGCAGCGATGCATCACCATCGAACGTCGCGGTGATCGGGCAGCCGGCGACGGCGCCGAGCATGAGCCGGCACCCAGTGCCGGAGTTACCGAAATCCAGCGTCTGTCCCGGTGCGGCGAACCCGGCGACGCCGACGCCGCGGACGTGCCAGGCGCCGCCGCCGCGCCGATCAAGCTGCGCGCCAAGCTCACGCAGCGTTTGTGCCGTATTGAGCACATCCTCGCCTTCGAGCAGGCCGCTTATGCGTGTCTCGCCGACCGTGAGTGCGCCAAGGATCAAGGCACGTATCGAGATCGATTTATCGCCCGGCACCCGAGCCTGGCCCTTCAACGGACCATTGCGCCGGGAAGTCAGCGGGGTGCGATCTTCAGACATGACCTATATCCGGGGGCGGGCCTCGATCCGGCGCGGCTTCTAGCACGATCACCCATTCGCGTCGCCTGCTCCGGCCATTTTGCGGGTTGCGGTTCATGGCTAATCCGGATTCGGCGCGGAACCGCATTTGAACCGGCGTCGGCAACGCCCACAAATGCTATTGACAGCCGCTGCACGGCTCGCCAAGTGAACGCCCCAAAGCTTACGCGCCACGCCGCACTTCCGCGGTGGCAGGACGCGAGCGCATCCGGACCACTTTATTCAAGGTTACCGAACTCATGACGAAGCCCGAACTCGGCACCAAGCGCATCTGTCCCGAAACCGGCCGCAAGTTTTACGATCTCAACAAGGACCCGGTCATTTCGCCCTATACCGGCAAGGTTGTGCCGGTCGAGCCGCTGGCGCGCGCGCGGCCGGAAGCGGCGAGTGCGGCCCGCGCTGCCCCTCCGGTCGAGGAGGTTGCCGCGCCCGAACCGGCCGATGCGGAATTCGTTTCGCTCGAGGAGGCCGATGCCGAGGCATCCGGCGCCACCGCGAAGAAACCCGCCGTGGCGGGCGAGGCCGAGGTCGAGGAGGAAGAAGTGGAGATGGACGACGAGGGCTTGGACGATGCCCCGTTCATCGAAGAGCAGGAGGAAGAAGATACCGACGTGACCGATATCATCGGCAGCGATCGGGAGAACGAGGAGGAAGGCTGACGCCGTCCTCGGCAGTTTGGGATCGGAAGGCGAATTGAAATTGTTGAATTGCGCGCACCCGCCTGTCATTCTGATTTGCGACTTATGATTTCCGCGCCCGCCGCAGGGGCGCACGGGGCCATAGCTCAGTTGGGAGAGCGCTTGAATGGCATTCAAGAGGTCGGCGGTTCGACTCCGCCTGGCTCCACCAAAAAAATCAGCGCCAACAACCGTTGGCGCTGATTTTGCATTTCAGGAAAGCAACACATCCGGCCGCCGAGAGCGGCGGTCCGCCGCTCAGCGCTGACTCACCGCGTCCGGATCGATCAGCGGCGTGATGCGCCGAATGGCGACGCGCCGGTTGGCCCGCTCCGCTCCGCCGGTCGGGACCTTCAGGAACTGCTTGCCGTATCCCTGTGTCGCCAGATTCTCCGCCGGCACCTGGAACTGCTCGGTCAGCGCGACGGCGACCGATTCCGCGCGCCGGTCGGACAGCGACAGGTTGTCGATGTCGGACCCGACCGCGTCGGTGTAGCCTTCAACAAGAAAGACTTCGCGCGGGTTGCGCTGGATCGCGCGATTGAGCGCCTGCGCGATCGCCGACAGCCGGTCGACCTGATCGGGCGTGAGCTGCCAGGAGCCGGTGTCGAAATTCACCTCCAGATCGAGCCGCGGCATGAACGCGCGCAGCGGCTCGTTGTAACGCACCTGATCGAGCGTATAGCGCCGACCGATGCGCTCGACCGGAGGCGCAATCAGCACGCCGTAAATCGCTGCCTCGTCGGCGCGGTCGGCGTCGACGATGTAATGCTCGCGCGGAATGCGGATCACCGGCGGCGTAATGGTAAGGAACTCGGTCGCCATTTGCGCACCGGCAAAACCGTTATCAATGATCACGACCTCCCGGCCGTCCGGATTGCGGCGCACGCGACGCATGAGACGGCCATCGCTGTCGGTGAAATCGATGATCTGCACGCCGTCCGGACGCACCACGATGCTGACGGTCTGGTTGCCGCGATGCTCGACCCGCACGTTGCGTGCACCGACGGCAAATCGATCGACCTCACTGTGCCGAATGAATGTGCGACCACCCTCCTGAACGATGGTGCGATCGGGTTCGTGGATGATGAGCTGATTGCCGACGTGTTCCTCGTGACGCTCCGTGCGCACCGCATTGATGCCGGCAGATGGCGCCTGCCCCTTCGGCGCGAGGAACTGGCCTTTGTTGATCACCTGCGTCGGAGGCGGCACCGCTGTCGGATTGCCGGACGATGGCGGCGCGCGACGAACAACGGCCGGAGCCGGACCGGTCTGTGCCTTACCGGCAGGCGCGGTGCCGGCCGGCGCGGTGCCGGCGTTCTGCTTCGTCGTGGGCGGTGTCATCGCTGCGGGCTTGCCGTGCTCGGGCGGTGATCCAGCCACGGGCGCCGTTTGGGGCACAGGGGCGCTCGCGGCCGGATGCCCTGCCGGCTTCGGCTTGCCCGGAGTTTCCGGGGTCGCATGCTTTTCCGGGGCCGAGGGCCCGGACTTGCCGCGCGGATACTGCGGCGCGGGCGGCGGCGTTGTCTGAGCCGGGCGCACCTTTGGTCCGGGCTTTTCCGTTTTCTCCGGAGCACGCGATGCGGGCGATGGCGTTGTCTGCGCCGGCTGCATCTTAGGCGCCATCTTCGGCGCCGGCTTTTCCACCCGCTCCGGTACATGCGGCGTCGGCGAACCGCCTGCGCCGGCGGCCGGCGGGCGCGAAGCCTGCGGCGCGGGCGTTTGCGGCGCGTGAGGCGCCGTGGCGGGCGCAGGCGGCTTCGGCGGTTGCGGTTTGGTCACCGGTTTTTTCTTCGATTCCTCCGGCTGGTTGGGCGGAGAGGCCTGCGCGAGCACGAAGCCGGTTGATATCTGCGCACGCGCGCTCGGACTGAGCGTCGCGGCGACGACCCCTGACAGGATCGTCCCGGCGAAGAAAAGAACTGGCGAAGGCCTCATGCTACTGCTCCTGCGGCCGCGCAAAAGCGCGGAGATTCCATCATTCAACAAATGCAAAGGAGCTGCGCCGCCAATCGATTTGAGCAGCATTGCCCCCGAGCGCCGGATTCCTCTTGCCCTACTCACGAATCTCCCGGGCTCGTCGTGCGGACCGAGCGTTTACGGGCGAGTTGGGGCCCGTTTATGGCAGGAGAGCATCCAAACTGCGCCGCTGCGGAACCGCGCATGATCGGAAACCTTGCCCCTTTCGCCGCCTGCGGCACGACCGCGCGTGCGACACGATCCATGATTGATCGCGCCAAATCGCCCGTATTCTGGGCTCCGACCCAGCAAGCGGCACGGCGTTCCTGCGCCGAAGCGGTTCACAAGGGGCACAACGCATGCGCGCGGGAATTCTCCCACACGCCGATTTGCCGCATATCATCCCGAATTTCAGGCTCGCCAGGTCGCTGTTAAAACTTGGCTGCGATGTCCGGATACTTGGCTCTGACGTCGTTAAAATCGGCAAGGGACACTCCGAAGCCTGGTCGTCATCGGTCGAAAAATTCAAGTTCGGCGAATCTCTGGCGCTTCACAACTCCGCCGATGAAACGTTTCTAAGCTGGTTAGAGCGCCAAATAGACTCTCTCCAACTGGACATCGTTATTCTTGATGCGGTTTGGCAGTCTCTTGCCTATGCGTTGCCTGGAAAAATAGCCATCCATCATGCCGGATTGCCGGATTTCAGATCGGAGGACATGCCGACATGGCTCTTCGTTCATCCGAAACATGGCAAGGAGCGATGGAGAAGCGCGCGCAACCGTCTCGACGCCTTGGAAAGATCCGGCCGGGGCGTGAGAGCGCTGTTCTACCACGTCGGCAAGGTGTCCGGCCTGACGCTCGACAGCAAGCCGTTTGATTTTGGCTGTGGTGGATTCGCCAAAATTCCCGCTGTCCGTTCCATGTGTCTGCCTCGCGAACTGGAGTTTCCCAAGGAGGCGGGAAGAGTGGCCTATCTCGGAACAAATCTGCCGTCCGAAACCGACGTAGACTGGACCGCCCCTCCGGAACAACTGATCCGGAACGACTGCCCGCTGATTCTCTGCATTTTTGGAACGACGGGACTGACCGATCCTTCGGAATATCGCTGGTTGTTGTCGACCGCCACTAAGCTGGCAAACTCGTTTGCCGATCACATTGTTGGTGCCGTCATTCCAGGAATCAACCAATCCGATTCGCAGCGCCTCACCGCCGGCGTCAAAAATCTTTCTCTGTATTCCTGGGTCCCGCTCTGGGAGACGCTGTCCATGCGGCAGGCTCCGACGGTTCTGGTCACCACCCCCGGTGTTGGCGCTCTCCGTGAAGCCGCCGCCGCCGGAATTCCGATCGTTGCCATTCCCCGACGCCTGGATCAGTTCGGGGCCGCGGCTCGGATTGAGTATTTTGGCTTGGGGCGTTGCCTGGTTTCTCAGGATTTGCCCGACGCAACGAGCGTTGCCGCGAATGTGGCCCGCTGCCTCGGCGACAAACCCATACGAGCACGATGTTTCGAGTTTAAGCGGAAAATTTCTTCCCACAATGGACTGCAATCTCTGCAGCGGTTTCTGGAAAGCTGAAGCGAATGGGGAACGCAGAGCGGCGATCGCTGCCGCAACTCATGCGGCGGCGCGCTGCGCGGCGAGCATCACCCGATGGAACGCGATCAGCGGCGCTCGCTCGGAGAATTGCACGATCGGCCAGTTGATCGGTGGCGCCGTCAAGTGAGCGATTTTTTCTCCGCCGTATTTCGCCGCGAATTTTTGCGCATAATCCCGCCAAGACGGATCGCTGCGCCCCCACGAGGCGTGAAGGATCAGGATGTCCCAGGGGACGGCGACGCGGAAACCGGCCATAAACGCCCGGTAGCTGAAATCGAGATCATAGAAGTGAAACCCATCGAATACCGCGGCATCGAATTTTATCGCCTCGCAGACTTCGCGCTTGGCGGCGATGAACAGGCCGTCAAGCGCCTCGACTGACGAACTCGGCGGCGGTCCGAAGCAGTGGAAGAAAAAGCCATTGCCGTCGCTGCCGCGATGCACGACGCAACCGTGGACATGCGGCCAGCCCGCCGAATTCCAATTTGCGCCAATTAATCGTGTTGTCCCGGCGACGCCGACGACGTCATTGGTGCGAAGATGCGCCAGCAGCCGGGCGCGGAAATCGGGCGAGATGATTTCAATATCGTCGTGGCAGAAAATGACGATGTCGCCGCGGGTTTGGGCAAAACCGCGATTGTAGCCTTCACACAGCGAACGGGCGTCGCCGATTTGGACCATCTCGAATCTGTGGCCCTGAAACAGCGCTTCAAAGTGCTCGCGAATGCGCTTGGCCTTCTGCGTATCGATGCTGCAGACCACGACCGAGACCAATCGGTCGTCTTGCACCTCTGGTGCCGCGACGGCGCCGCCAAAAGGCTCCGCTTGTTCCGATAAAGCGCGAGCGGCTCCGATCAGTTGCCGGTAGGCCTCGCCGCTCTCCGGAACGCGAATGACGGTTCGTCCCAGAACCGCTACCGCCTCATCGAGCCTTTGCAGGCGGGCAAGCACATCGGCATAGCCGCAAGCGCGATCAACGCGACTTGGATCTTGCGCGGCTGCCGCTTTGATGTGCGCAAGGCCGGCCTCGACACCGCCGCCTTGGACCTCGGCCAGACCGAGCAAATAAAGCGCGCTCGCGTCATCGGGGACGAGCTTGAGCACCGCCCTGCAGCCGCGTTCCGCCTCGGCAAAACGCCCCGACCGGTAATCCATTGTCGCGATCGCGAGAATATCGTCGCTGTTGAACGCTCGCGTTGAAAACATCGAGATTCCTTGGGAGGAAGCGACCGTAGCGAACAGAACGAACGAGAAAAAGCACGAGAGCCCCTGATAAGCAAATGCAAACGCGCCCCGACCGCGCCGCCAAACTCGCCGACGATGCCGCGGACAAAATGCGCAAGGGTGTTGCCCGGTTCAGGCGTGCTATAAGACGCCACGAGCGCGGAGGGAGCTGGGCATGCGGAGTTCGGGACTAAGTGGGGTTTGGCATGGCGCGGCCCTTGGCCTTGCGGCAACGCTGGCCGTCACCGTCTTGATCGTCCTGCCGCCGGCCGTGCCGAGCGCCCGCGCGCAGCAAGGTCGGCAGCAGAACCTCAATCCCGAAGACGTTCTGGCGCCGTCGCAGATGACGCAGCCGATGCCGGCACCGGTGTCGGAACCGCGGGCCGCACCGAAGAAAAAGCCGCCGGAAAGGCGCGCTGCGGCCGCCAAACCCGATGCCGCCAAACCTGGGACAGCCAAGCCTGAGACCAAGCCAGGTTCGGCGCCGGCCCATGCGCCGCGCGCCGCCAGTGTTAAGACCGTGATCGAATGCAAGGGCCCGTTCGCCAAGGACTCCGGCATGCTGGCGCTCGCGGTGGCTTACGATTCGCGCAACATGATCTTCACGCAAGAGAAGGTACAGGGCACCGAGGTCGGCGTCACGGTGATGTTTCCCAAGGATCCGAGGCGGCGGCTTGAAGTGTGGTGGCAGAACGCGAATCGCACCGGGCTTTATCTGATCGACATCGCCGGCAAATCGACCTGGGTGGCGCCGAAGGGCTTGCGGCTCGGGTTGACGCTCGAGCAGGTCGAAAAGCTCAATCACAAAGCGTTCAAGCTGAAGGGCTTCGACGCGAACGGTGTCGCCGCTGTGGCGGATTGGGACGGCGGCGAACTCGCCTCGTTGCCCGGAGGCTGCAAGGCGAGCGCCAGCGTCCAGGCCAAGGACAAAAGCGCCGCCAGCGAATTGCCCGCCAAGGACGAGTACAGCTCCAGCGACCCGGCGATGCGCGCGCTCAAGCCGCTCGTGAGCGAGATTTTGATCGGCTATTGAAATCTACTGCCGCGGCGTCACCGTGGGAACGTCCGGCGCCTCTGCTTCGCTGCCGAGCTTGCGCACGTCACGCGCCATCTCCAGGCAGGTCAGCAATTCCGTGTAGCTCGAATCGCCGCCCATCGTGGCTTCGTCGATACAATGCCGGCGGTCGACCGCCGAGAACGTCGACCATTGCTTGACGATCTGCTCGCGCGTTTCGCGCTCGCTATCGAGGCAGTCCTGTTTGGCCTTGGCGACCGTGGTGTCGCGATACGAGGTGCCGCCCTGGATGGCGATGCCGCGGCACACCGGCTCGACGTTGAATGTGGGAACGCCGTCGGAGATCGGCATCAGCATGTGTGCGCCGAGCGCTAAAACCGATGGCAGAATCATGACCGTGCTCCGCAACTGGGCCCGGTCGACTATACCCTATCGGCGCGCGGCGAATAAAGCTCTCCGCCACGCGCCTTCTGTCGCTTGGGTCAGCGCGGAATTGCCTCGACCGCAATGCCGGTATTGGGATCGATCACCAGGATGCGATCGTCCTGATAGACGTAGCGGTAGGCCGGAACGGCGCTGCCGACCGGCACCGCGGCCGCCGGGATCATTACAGGCCCAGGCCCCATTTCGGCGTCAACGTCGTAGAGCGGTCCGGTGTCATATGGCTCGACCCTCGGCGGTGGGGGCGGCATCCCAGCATCATAAAGTGGCCCGCTCGCATACGGTGCCGGAGCCAACGTCGTCGCCACGGTCGTCGTTGTTGTCGTGGTCGCGGGAGCGACCCGGCCCCTCACATAACTGCGCCGCACAACCGCCACCCGTCGGTGAACGACAGAATGCCGCGCGGGATGGGTGGTCGTAGTCGTGGTGACCGTACGCACCGCCCGCAGCGGCGGCGCAACGATCGCGGCGCCGGCCGGCGCGACCACAACGGGCTGCGGCGCGACCACGGTTTGGGCCGCGTCGTAGACTGTCTGCGCATGGGCGGCAGGAAACGCTGCCGCAAGCGTCAATCCGAGTGCGGTACAGGGGACATGGCCTCTCATGAAGGACTCCGTGTTTGTCCGGGGCTGCTCGAAACTTGGCCGAGCACCCCACCAACGCGGGTCGCCGCGCTGCGTTCCTGTGCGCCGCACCTGAAAACACACCGCGTGTTCCAGCGCCGCAAAGTTGACGTTGTTTGTTCACATTTCTGAAAATGCGCCGCCGGTTTTTCTGAAAATCTCGCCGGAACTACACGCCGGCTTCGTAACGTTCGGCAAGCACCGGCCGCAGCACCGCCGCGAGCGGCAGTGTCAACAGCGCCACCAAAGCCACCAGCACGAGCGCGTGGGTCACGCCAAGCGCGTCACCGGCGCGGCCGAACACGACGGGGGCGATCGCGCCCGAACCGATCGTGCCGGTATAGAAAATGCCGAGCGCACGCGTGCGCCGATCCGCCGCGACCAGATCGGGCACCGAGCCATAAAGCACCGAGGACGTGCCGTTCAGCGCGACGCCGATCAGGGGCAATACCAGCAAAGCGGCGAACAGCGGCAGCGGCAGTAACGCGAGAATACCCAGCGCCGTCGCGCTTTCGGTCACCCAGACCGTCGCAATCGCGCCTATTCGTGCGCCGAGAAAGGTGCACGCAAGCTTACCGGCGGCGCCGCCGGCGAAGATCAGCGTCATCGCCAAGCCTACGTCCTGCAGGCTCGCACCCTTGGCCTTGAGCACGAACGGAACAAACAATAAAAATCCCATGCGCACAGCGCTGTCGAGAATGCCGATTGCAAGCAGCAGGCCGAAGCCGTGCGACTGCGGCGGCAACCGGTCATGGACCGGCGTCGGCCCGGCTTCGGCGACGACATCGCGAGGAAAGCGCGGCGTGAACAAAAAAATGACGGCGGCCATCACCAGACCGAGACTGCCAAGCCCGGCCAGTGCCGGCCGCCACGGCATCACGAGCAGCAGCAATGACAGCGCCGCCGGAATCGTCATCTTGCCGAGGTCGCCGCAGAAATTGTAGGTGCCGAGCGCTTTGAGCGAGCGCGATCCGGCGAAGGCACGGGCGACCAGCGCGGATGCGATCGGATGCTGCGTGCTGGAGCCGGCGCCGCCGATCACCAGCGCACAAAGCAGCATGACGAAGCCCGCGCTAAGCCCGGCAAGGCAATAGCCCAGGCCCGCGAGCGCCGTGCCGAGCGCCAGCACTGCGGCGGCGCCGAACCGTTCCGACAGAATGCCCGCCGGAATCTGCAGGCTCGCCATGGCCCCGACGAACATGCTGCGCAGCAAGCCGAGCGCCGCATAGCTCAAGCCGAATTCAGCCTGCCACAGCGGCAGCATGATATAGATGAGATCGGTGTATCCGTCGTGCAGCGCGTGCGCGCCGGCGGCGATCGAGGCGGCGCGCCGCTCGTCGCGCGAAAATTTTCCGGCACGCGCCGCAATTTTGTCCCAAATAAGCCGATGCATGGGCTCCCTGGGGTGTGGTTTTGTCTGTCAGTAAAGCGTGACCACCGGCCGGTCAATTCCAGCCGCTGAAGTTGCCACGGCCGCGATTGACCGTGGTGGGCGGCGCGTGCAGTCTGCCATGCGCGGGAATCAGGCGCTCAATTTGTTGCTGGGGAGATCGAATCATGTTCGGCATCGGCGACCTGTTCCAGTGGGAGCGATTCGTTACTCCCACAGTCATCAAGGTGTTCTACTGGCTCGCCGTGGTCATATCGGTGCTGATCGGCGTGGTCGGCGCGGTCAGTTCGCTTGAGGTCATGGCGTACAATCCGTTCGTCGGCATGATTTTTCTGATCACGAGCCTGCTCGGCATCTGCATGGGCATCGTGTTGTCCCGCATCGTCGCCGAGTTCGTGCTTATCGTGTTCCGCATCAACGAGCACCTGGGTGCGATCCGCAATCAAGGCGCGGGTCTTGGCATTCAGGGGCCGGGCTTCGGCGAGCAATAACGCAACGCGGAACTTCGGCGGACTCTTTTGTCGCGCCGTTCTCCGAGCGGCCGCTACGTTGCAAACCGGAAATGCATGACGTCGCCGTCCTGCACGACATAGTCCTTGCCTTCGAGCCGCAGCTTGCCGGCATCGCGCGCGCCGGCCTCGCCGCCGCAGGCGACATAGTCGTCATAGGCGATGGTTTCGGCGCGGATGAAGCCCCGTTCGAAATCGCTGTGAATGACGCCCGCGGCCTGCGGCGCCTTGCTGCCGCGCGTTACCGTCCAGGCCCGCGCCTCCTTCGGCCCGGCGGTAAAGAAGGTGACGAGGTGGAGCAGCGCATAACCGGCACGAATGAGGCGGTCGAGGCCGGCCTCTTTGAGACCCAGCGTTTCCAGATACGCGGCGCGGTCATCACGGCCAAGCAACGCAATCTCGGCCTCGATCTTCGCCGAGATCGCGACGGCGACGGCGCCGTCCGCCACGGCCTTTTGCTCGACCCGGCGTGAATAATCGTTGCCGCCTTCGGCGGAGCCTTCGTCGACATTGCAAACGTAAAGCACGGGCAGCGCGGTGAGCAGCCCGAGCATGTGGAACGTCCGCTCCTCCTCGGGCTTGCGCTCGGCGAGCCGGGCCGGCTTGCCGTCGCGCAACAGTGCGAGCGCGCGATTGACAAGGTCGAGCGTCTCCTTGGCTTCCTTGTCGCCGCCCTTGGCCTTTTTGCCCAGCGTGTCGACCCGCCGCTCCAGGCTGTCGAGGTCGGCCAGCATCAACTCGGTCTCGACCGTTTCGATATCGGCGATGGGATCGATGCGTCCCTCGACGTGGGTCACTTCACCGTCCTCGAAGCAGCGCACCACGTGAGCGATGGCGTCGACTTCGCGGATATTCGCCAGGAACTGATTGCCCAGCCCCTCGCCCTTCGAGGCGCCGCGCACGAGGCCCGCGATGTCGACGAAGTTCAGCCGCGTGGGCACGATCTCGGCCGATTTGGCGAGCGTCGCCAGCGTTTGCAGCCGCGCATCCGGCACCGCCACCTCGCCGACATTCGGCTCAATGGTGCAGAACGGATAATTCGCCGCCTGCGCCGCCGCGGTTTCGGTCAGCGCGTTGAACAACGTGGACTTGCCGACATTCGGCAGCCCGACGATTCCGCATTTGAAGCCCATGGGAGATTTTTCACCTGGAGAGTTCGAAATTCGGGGCGAGCTTGTGATCACTCGCGTCTGTCGCGCAAATTGGCAGATTTGCGGCGCCGCAGTAGTTCGTCTTCGCGTTCGGCATAAAGAACTTTTCGGCCGGGCCAAGCTTTGCTGACGCCGGGGAACCCTTGCCCATCCAGGAATTTCTGGAGCAAGGCCAGTATTTCGGCCTGCGCAGTCTCGGCACAGCATCGCTCTTTGAGCAGATCGGCGACAAAGCGCGACAGGCTCTTATCCTCTTTCGCCGCAGCTATGCGCACGCGACGGGCAGGATCGTCAGCAAGAGCGACAGTAACCTTCTTCATGGCAACGAAATTATGATTTCGTTTTCCGGTATCAATCCGTTTTTTTTTCATCGCCAAAACCCTTCGCCGCCATCGCCAGATGCACCTTGTTCTGGAAGCTCGCGTCCTCGCCGCGGACCAGGATGTCGACATTGTCGGCGAGAATTCCGATCAGCGCTTCGAGCCAGTCGCGCTCGCTTTTGGCAAAATCGTTGAGCACATAGGCATAGACCAAGTCCTTGTTGCCCGGATGACCGACGCCGATGCGTACCCGCCGGTAGTCGTTGCCGATGTGCTCGGTGATCGAGCGCAGCCCATTGTGGCCGGCAACGCCGCCGCCGACCTTCACCCTCACCTTGCCGGGCGGCAGATCGATCTCATCGTGAAACACGGTCACATCGCCCGGCGCGAGCTTGTAGAAATGCGCCGCCTCGGCGACGGCGCGACCGGACTCATTCATGAACGTGCCGGGCAGGAGCAAGAGCGTGCGCGCGCCGCCGATCGGCCCCTCGCAGGCCACGCCCTGAAAACGCCGGCGCCACGGCCCGATGCCGTGGCGCTTGGCAATGGCCTCCAGGGCCATGAAGCCGACGTTGTGCCGGTTGCCGGCATAGCGGGCTCCTGGATTGCCTAAACCCACCAGGAGCAGCATCGGCGCGGTCCCGTGAAGCTGGAGCGCTTCCCAATTATGGGAAGCGCTCCAGTTTTATAGATTGATCGCATTTTCTTCGGAAAACCGGCGACCACTTTTCCGGAAAATGCTCGATGCCTCACTTCTTCTCGGCACCGCCGGCGGCCGGCGCAGCCGCGCCAGGCGCGGCACCCGGTGCCCCGGCCGGAGCAGCGCCCTCGGCCGGCGCGCCCGCAGTCGCAGCAGCGGCTGCTGCCGCCGCGGCCGCTGCCGCAGCTTCTGCCGCCGCCTTTATCTCTTCCGCGTAGCCTGACGGCGGCACGACAGTGACAAGCGTAATGTCCCGCCCTGAAACAACGCGCACGCCTTCGGGCAGCGTGATGTCGCTCAAGTGCTTGGAATAATTGATCTCGAGACTGCCGACATCGACTTCGATGGCATTTGGAATGGCGTCGGCGCGGCAGCGCACCTCGACCGTATGGGTGACGATGCTGACGGTGCCGCCGCGTTTGACGCCCGGAGATTGGTCGGCGTTTATCACATGGACCGGAATATTGACCCGGATGGTCGCGCCCTCCCCGAGCCGCATGAAGTCGACATGCAGCGGCAGGTCGCGCACCGCGTCGAGTTGAAAGTCGCGCGGAATGACTCGGTGCTTCACGCCGTCGATTTCAACTTCGTGAACGGTGGTGAGGAAGTGGCCGGCGTAGATGCGCTGGCGCAGATCGTCATATTCGAGCGAGATCGGCAGCGGCGGTTTGCCGTCGCCGTAGATGATGCCGGGGACCCGGCCGGCGCGACGTTCAGCCCGGGCGGCCCCCTTGCCTGCCCGCGGCCGCGCGACGGCCTTGATGTTGTTTACCGTAGCCATGGTGCGATCCTGTCTTAACCTTGTGAAATGAAAGGAAAACTGCGGACAACCTCCAGGGGTGGAGCCGCAGTTGCGGCGCTTATAGCGGCGCGGATGTTGAAAAACAAGGAACGGTCGCCGGCAGGGCGGCGCGTCGGGGCGCCGGGTCTGGGCGGTGCCAGCCGCCGTCTAGGCGCCTGTCGGGGACCCGGCTTTGGCGAGCGCAGCTTCAAGCGCCGCGACCCGGCTCTTGAGTGCTTCATTTTCCTCCCGGGCGATCCGGGCCATGTCCTTGACCGCTTCGAAATCCTCGCGGCGGACTACGTCGAGTTCGCGCAGAACCCGCTCGGCCTGGGTCCGAAACAGCGTTTCGAACTCGCGCCGCACGCCTTGAGCGGCGCCGGCCGCGTCATTCATCAACCGCGCCATTTCATCGAAGAACCGGTTCGTCGTCTGCACCATGGCTGTCTCCGAACTTCCTCCGAAATGCGGGCCCCGCTTGCTATGCCGGCTGACAATGGCAATGGTGCGCCGCGGCCGCAAGGGGCGGCGCCGCGCCCGCAAGGAAGTCTACCGATGCTCGTCCTGCCGCTCCTGCCCTACCCGGCCATTAATCCGATCTTGGTTCACATCGGCCCGCTGGCGGTGCGCTGGTATGCGCTCGCCTATATCGTCGGCATCCTGGCCGGCTGGATCTACGCGCGGGCCATCATTTCATCGCCGCGGCTATGGAATGGTACGGCCCCGCTGACCGTGGTGGATTTCGACGATTTCGTCATTTGGATCACCCTCGGCATCATTCTCGGCGGCCGTATCGGTTATGTGTTGTTCTACAATCTGCCGCTGTTTGCCGAGCACCCGCTCCAGATTTTCCAGCTCTGGAACGGCGGCATGTCGTTTCACGGCGGATTTCTCGGCTGCACGATCGCGATCGTCGCCTTCGCCTTGAAGCGCAAAATCCCGGTCTTCTCGCTCGGCGATCTGACGACCGCCGTGACCCCGATTGGGCTGTGCCTCGGCCGCCTCGCCAATTTCGTCAACGGTGAATTGTGGGGCCGGCCGACCGACGTGCCGTGGGCCATGATCTTTCCCACCGGGGGCCCTATTCCGCGTCACCCCAGCCAGCTCTATGAGGCGGCTCTCGAAGGCATTGTGCTTTTTATTGTGCTCAACATTCTGGTCCGTCTTGGCGCGCTCAAGCGGCCCGGCGTCGTGACCGGAAGCTTCGCGATCGGTTACAGTCTCGCACGCATCACGTGCGAGTTTTTCCGCGAGCCCGACCCGCAACTCGGCTTTCTGTGGGGCGGATTGACCATGGGAATGTTGCTCTGCATCCCATTGATGCTGGCGGGAATCGCCATACTTGCTTATGCGTTGAGGACCCAACCGAAGCCGACCGATGGCTGACGAAGCTTCCCCGCTCGAACGCGAAATCCGCCAGCTCATCGCCGTCGCTGGGCCACTTCCAGTCGCCGAATACATGCGGCTGTGCCTGACCCACCCGCAGCACGGTTATTATGTCAGCCGCGATCCGCTCGGCAGCGCCGGCGATTTCATCACCGCCCCGGAAATCAGCCAGATGTTCGGCGAGTTGATCGGCGTGTGGCTCGCTTCAGTCTGGCAGCAGTTGGGTGCGCAGTCAGGCGTTCGCCTCGTCGAACTGGGGCCGGGACGCGGGACGCTGCTGCTCGACGCGCTGCGGGCGGCCAAGACCGTGCCGGGCTTTCTGTCGGCTGTCGCGCTGCATCTCGTGGAGATCAGCCCCGCGCTGCGCCAGGTGCAGGAACGCCGGCTCGAACCGCTCGGCTTGCCGATTTTCTGGCACGCCGCGCTTGAGGACGTCCCCGAGGGTCCATGTCTGATCGTCGCCAATGAATTCATCGATGCGCTACCGGTGCATCAGGCGATCAAGCAGGAGGATGGCTGGCACGAGCGCGTCGTCGAAATAGGTGCCGACGGCAAGCTTGCGATCGGTATCGCGCGCAGTCCGCTGGCGCATTTCGACGGCACGCTGCCCCCCGGCATCAGGCTTTCGCCGCCCGGCTCGATCTATGAGTGGCGCATCGACAACATCGCTCTCGATATCGGCCGGCGCGTGCGCAGCGACGGCGCCGCGTTGATCATCGATTACGGGCACGCCTGGTACGGCCTTGGTGAGACTCTCCAGGCCGTCTCCAAACATGCCTACAGCGATCCGCTCCGCAATGCCGGAGAGGCTGATCTCACCGCCCATGTCGATTTCGAAGCGCTTGGACAACGCGCGGAAAGCATCGGTGGCCGCGTCCACGGACCGATCGCACAGCGCGACTGGCTGCGCCGCCTCGGCATCGACCAGCGCGCGGCGGCGCTCAAGACCCACGCGCCTTACGGCAAGGCGCTTGAGATCGACCAGGCGCTGTCGCGGCTGACCGCCGGCGGGGCCAAGGGGATGGGCGAGCTGTGCAAGGTCATTGCCGTGTCCGACCCGAGGCTCGATCGACTGCCTGGTTTCGAAGCGTCATGATGGTCAAGGCGGCAACGCTGTCGCTGCCCGGCATCAGTCACGCCTTCTTCACGCGCGAAGGCGGCGTTTCCGAAGGAATTTACGCGAGCCTTAACGGCGGCACCGGATCCGACGACGCCCCCACGCGCGTCACCGAAAACCGCGCGCGGATGGCCGCCGCCGTCGGGGTTGAACCGCTGTGCTTGCTCACCGCCTACCAGATTCACTCGCCGCAGGTCGTGGTCGCCGAGACGCCGTGGCCAGGCGACGCCCGCCCTCGGGCCGATGGCATCGTCACACGCCGGCCGGGGCTCGCGATCGGGGTGAGCACGGCCGATTGCGGTCCGGTGCTGCTCGCGGACCCGCAGGCCCGCGTGATTGGCGCCGCTCATGCCGGCTGGCGCGGGGCGCTGTTTGGTGTCGTGGAGGCCACGGTCGCGGCGATGGAGAGTCTCGGCGCCGCACGCGAGCGCATCCGCGCCGCGTTGGGCCCGATGATCCGCCAGCCCAACTACGAAGTCGGTCCCGATCTGATCGACCGCTTCGCCACCGAGGACCCCGGGAGCGAGGCCTTTTTCGCTCCGGCACAGCGCCAAGGCCACGCCCTGTTTGACCTTGGCGGCTATGTGGCCGCCCGGCTTCGGCGGGCCGGCATCGCGCAGATCGAGGATCTCGGGCTTTGTACCTACGCCGATCCAGGCCGCTTCTACAGCTACCGGCGGGCGACCCATCGCGGCGAGGCCGATTACGGCCGCCACATCAACGCCATCGCGCTCGCCCCCGATTAGGGTTTACGGCGAATCTATATAGCCCGCGCAACACGCCGCTCGGCATGTAAGAAACCGCTGGTATTGCTGCGGAAAAGCGGCGGGACAACCCCTGAATCGGGTTGCCAGCCCCGGGCGCGGCTTGTATCAGGTCCGCGTCAAGCGTGCGCGCAGGAGAGCGGGATGGCGAGCAATAACGGCGCAATGAAGCTCGTCGCCGGCAACTCCAACCCCGTGCTGGCCGCGGAGATCGGCCAATATCTCGGCATCCCGCTGACCAAGGCCGTGGTGCGCCGCTTTGCCGACATGGAAGTCTTTGTCGAGATTCAGGAAAACGTCCGCGGCGCCGACGTTTTTGCCATCCAGTCGACGTCCTATCCGGCGAACGACCATCTGATGGAATTGCTGATCATCATTGATGCGCTGCGGCGCGCGTCGGCGCGGCGCATCACCGCGGTGATCCCGTATTACGGCTATGCCCGGCAGGATCGCAAAGTCGGGCCGCGCACGCCGATTTCCGCCAAGCTCGTCGCCAATCTGATCGCCCATGCGGGCGCTGATCGCGTCCTGACGCTCGATCTTCACGCCGGACAGATCCAGGGTTTCTTTGATATTCCGACCGACAATCTGTTTGCGTCGCCGGTGATGACGCGCGACATCCGCGAGCATTTTGAGCTCGGCAAAGTGATCGTCGTATCGCCCGATGTCGGCGGCGTGGTGCGCGCGCGCGGTCTTGCCAAGCGCATCGATGCGCCGCTCGCCATCATCGACAAGCGGCGTGAGCGGCCGGGCGAGTCGGAAGTCGCCAATGTCATCGGCAAGGTCGACGGCGGCATCTGTATCCTGGTCGACGACATCGTCGATTCCGGCGGCACCTTGATCAACGCCGCGGAAGCGTTACTCGAGAAAGGCGCCGACTCCGTCTACGCCTACATCACGCATGGCGTTTTGTCGGGCAACGCGGTCGGCCGCGTCGGCAAGTCTCATCTCAAGGAACTGGTGATCACGGACTCGATTCAGCCGACCCAGGCGGTCACCGAGTCAAAGAACATCCGGGTGTTGTCGATCGCCAACCTGATCGGCGAAGCGATCAGCCGGACGGCCGCCGAAGAGTCGGTTTCGAGCCTGTTCGACTAAGACCGAGGCCGAAGGCGGCCGTTCCCCTGCCTCAAGCACCCTGAGTCAACCTGTCGCAGGCGCGGGCTGTGGACGGCGATTCTTTTTACCATTGTGCGCCGACCGCAAATCACATCATGAGTGCGTTAACGGTTGTGATTGAGGCGCTTAGGCGGCGTTCGCGCCATGAATCGGGCCGAGTCCGGCCGCCGTGGCGGCTGATTCGCTATCTTCAGTCAAGCTTGCGTGCGGCAGTCGTCCCTGCGTCACAACGCAGCCGCGTACCAGGCTGCGAACAGGGACTTTCGGCGAGGACAAGTGGCGTGCGCTTATCCACTCAAAGCACTGCCCTGGGGGCTATCGCATGTCCATTATGGAACTCGCTCGCGACGAAAAGGCCGGCGCTCTGGATGTTGTCGAGCGCATGGCCGCGACCAACAACTGGCCGTTCGAGCGCGCGGGCGAGGATGAGATAGCGCTCCACGTCACCGGCCGCTGGACCAACTATCAGATATCCTTCACCTGGATGGGCGACATCGAGGCGCTGCATCTCGCCTGCGCCTTCGACATGAAAGTTCCGGAGCTGCGCCTTGCCGAAGTGCAGGCGCTGATCGCGCTGATCAACGAGCAATTATGGATCGGACATTTCGACGTGTGGACGCAGAACGGCGTCGTCATGTTTCGCCATGCGCTCGTCCTCGCCGGCGGCGTCATCGCCTCGGACCGGCAATGCGAGGCGCTGTTCGGCAGCGCACTGGATTCATGCGAGCGCTATTTTCCGGCCTTTCAGTTCGTGATCTGGGCCGGCAAGTCGGCGCGCGAGGCCATGGACTCGGCAATGTTCGAAACGTCCGGTGAGGCGTAGCGCCGAAAATCGCGATATGATCTCGCCATGAAGCGAGTGAACAAACCGACCAAGACGCGCGCCAAGAAGACCACTAAGCCTGCCGACAAGCCGCTGCGGAAATTTTCCGGGCGCCTCGTTCTGCTCGGGGCCGGAAAAATGGGCTCCGCCATGCTGGACGGCTGGCTGACGCGCGGCCTCGATCCACGCAAGCTCACGGTGATCGAACCGCAGCCGGCCAACAGCGTAAAGGCGCTCGCACGGCGCGGCGTTGCCCTTAACCCGCCCGGCAAATCGGCGCCCGCAAGCGCGGTCGTCATTGCCGTCAAGCCGCAGAGCGCAGCAGAAGCCGTCGCGGCGCTCGCGCCCTTTGTCGGCAAAGCTACGCTTGCATTATCGATCATGGCCGGACGCCCGCTCCGCTTTCTCGAACAGGCGTTGCCACAAGGCACGGCCATCGTGCGCTCGATGCCCAATACGCCGGCCGCGATCGGGCGCGGCATCACCGTCGCCTGCCCGAACGCAAAGGTCACACCGCGCCAGCGCAAGCTCGCCTCCGACCTCTTGGCCGCGATCGGTAAGGTCGAGTGGGTGAGCGATGAAGGCTTGATGGACGCGGTCACCGCCGTTTCCGGTTCCGGACCCGCCTACGTGTTCCTGCTCGCCGAGGCGATGACGCAGGCCGGCATTGCGGCCGGCCTGCCCCAAGACCTTGCGATGAAGCTTGCTCGCGAGACCGTCTCCGGTTCCGGCGAGTTGCTTCGTCAATCACCGCTCGATGCCGCGACCTTGCGCCAGAACGTCACCTCGCCCGGCGGCACGACCGCCGCTGCACTGACACTCCTGATGGGCGAGCGCGGTCTGGCGCAACTCATGGAGCAGGCGGTTGCGGCCGCGACCACGCGCTCGCGCGAGCTGGCCGGCTGATTTCCCCTTGGATGTTCGGCCCGGTCCAGGTCATGCGGCGTCTTGGAACCGGCGTATCGCGGCCCTACATTGAACGGAGCGTCATGTTGCAGGAGTTCGGTCATGGCCCGCAGACCCAGCCGCCCAGCCCGCCGCGTTCGTCCAGCCGAAAAAACAGCATCGCCACGAGCCGGCAATCCTACCGGCTCCGAGCGAGAAAAGATCATCGCGGCGTTTCTGACGCTGCTCGCCGAGACATCGCTCGAGCGCATCAGTCTGGCCGATATTGCGAGCGGGGCCGGCGTGACACTCGCGCAGATGCGCGGCGAGTTCAGCTCGCCGCTGGCGATCCTCGCCGCTCACCTCAAGGACATCGACCGCGCCGTGCTCGGCGAGGATTTCAGCGACATGGACGAGGAGCCGCCGCGGGAGCGGCTGTTCGACGTGCTGATGCGGCGCCTTGAAAAGCTGGCACCGCACCGCCAGGCGGTGCGCTCGCTGCTGCGGTCGGCGAGCCGCAACGCGCCGCTTGCTTTTGCGCTCAACGGGCTCGCCGTGCGCTCCCAGAAATGGATGCTGGCAGCGGCGGGGATCAACGCCCCGGGCCCACGCGGTGCGTTGCGCGCGCAGGGTCTTGCGCTGCTGTTCAGCTCGGTGCTGCGCACCTGGGTGCGCGACGACGATCCCGGGCTCGCGCGCACCATGGCGGCGCTCGATCGAGCGCTGGCCCGCGGCCAGCGCTTTGCCGGCTTCCTCGACGATCTGTGTTTCATCCCGTCGCGCCTGTGCCGGCTGCGGCCCCGCCGCCGCCGCCGCGATGACGATGAGGAGGAAGCCGTTGCCGCGTGATCGCCGCGACGCGCGTTAATTTCCGTGGTGCGGACCCGCTTTATTGACCTACCGCAATGCGGCTCTCAACTGATTAGAATAGCTATAAAAACGTGCTTTTTTCTTTGCGTGGCCGCATCGGCGGCGGTAGAGATAGTTTCAGATTGAACCAATATCCCGCCGGGCCTCGCCACGATGATTGTGTGCTCCTGCAACGTGCTCTCCGACCACGACGTGAGGGCCACGCTATCGGCACCTGAAAGTGCGCCGCGCACGACCTGCCAAGTCTATCATTGCCTCGGTTGCAGCGCACAATGCGGGCGCTGCGCGCGCACCATCCGCCGCATCATGGATGAAGCGCTTGCCGGCGCTGGCGCGGCATCGCGCCAAGGCAATTCGGCCGGTTCCTGATCTTTATCTTTACCTTGCAATTAAGTGTGCGCTGCGAAAGCGGCGGGTGACCTCTCGCCCGTTGTAGGTTATAATCGTTCTAATTAATGCCCCTTCCAGGATCATCGGGGCGGTATCGCAGCAAGGAGCACGGCCATGAAAGGCGACCCCGGCGTCATCGATTTCCTCAACAAGGGGCTTCGCCACGAGCTGACGGCCATCAATCAATACTGGCTGCACTACCGGCTGCTCGACAATTGGGGCTACAAGGCGCTCGCCAAGCAGTGGCGCAAGGAGTCCATCGAGGAGATGCAGCACGCCGACAAGCTGGTCGAGCGCATCATCTTCCTCGACGGCTTTCCCAATATGCAGGTGCTCGATCCGCTGCATATCGGCCAGAACGTCAAGGAAGTACTCGATTCCGATCTCGGTGCGGAGATGTCCGCGCGGGCGCTTTACCAGGAAGCTGCCACCCATTGCCATGGCGTGCGCGATTACGTGAGCCGCGACCTGTTCGAAAAGCTGATGCACGACGAAGAAGAGCACATCGATTATCTCGAGACCCAGCTCGACCTCGTTGCCAAACTCGGGCTCGAGCTCTACGCCCAGCACCATATCGGCGAAGCCGACGAGGATTGAGCGGCGGGCACGTTATTTGGCGCGGTTATTGGCTGTGTCGCCGCCGCCCCAATTGCAAATGATTTGCTAACGCGCCGGCGCTCGCTTGCCGATCACTTGGCAGAGTCGCCAAACGAAAACGGCGCGGTTGCCCGCGCCGTTCGCCGTCATTTGATGTTTAGATCTGCTCGTTAGCCGCGCGTGCTCAGAGGCATGACAACGGGGGCCGGCGCGGGATTCAACATGTAGCGCACGCCGATCCGGAAATCATTCGAGGTCATGTCTTTGAGGTTGAAGTTGTTGCACGGGGCGGTCGAGCCGCTGTTCTGACAGAAGATGTCAGCCGACCCGGGCGACCCCATGTTCAGATAACGGTAATTGAAGTCGATCTTGAGATTGTCGGAGACATTGTAGGTGAGACCGGCCTGAAGGTTCCACGCCAAGTTCCAGTTGGCCGAGTCGGTCTGGGTGTAACCGAAGCCGACCGTGCCGGGAGGCAGCGGACCGATGTCCTGGACGCCGGTGATGCGGTCGTAGGCCATGCCGACGCCGCCGCCGACATACGGGGTGAGGCACCACCAGGTGCCGAGGTCGACATAGGCGTTGGCCATGAACACGGCCGCGGAGAAATTGCCGCTGTAATTGTCGAAGCAGGTGCCGGTAACGCCGATCACCGTGCAGGTGCCCTGGTTGTAGCTGCCCAGCGCCTTGAAGGCCGCGGCGGTGCGATATTCACCGGTCACATCGAAGCGCAGCCAGCTGTTGAGTTCGTAACCCACGCCGCCGCCGATGATCGTCGCGCTCTGGATGTCTTTCTGATTGACGGTCCAGCTCGCGGGCACGTTCGCCGCGGGTTCAAGATCGAAGGTCGAGAAGCTCTGCGCGCCGGCGCCAACGTCGCCACGCAGATACCATCCGCTTTGCTCCGCGACCTGGGGCGCGGCCTGATACTGCATCGCAGGCGGTGGGGCGCCGAGATCGGCTGCAAAGGCCGCACTTGAAATGAGAGCCGCTGCACCGGCGCCGATGAGGGATTTAACGCTTACCATCTCTTCGTCCTTTCCTCGTCATGACCATGCAGGAGCGCCGGCCATTGTTGGAATCCGGGACGGAGGATGACAGTTATTTCCTAATCGGCTCTTAACCTTAACGTTTAACCCTAACGGTCGGTATCGCCGCGGATAACTGTGGTGTTTTTGTCACTGCGGTTCCGGAGTTCCAAACGAAACGAGTTCCAAACAAACGAAGATGGCCGGGCGCGGCGCGAGGCGGCTAACCCTCCATTAAGGTTAATAGGAGATGATTTCGCCGGTTATGCCGCAGCAGCGGCAGAGGCATGAAAGGCCGGCAGATGCGTTGGGTAGTTGGTGCTTTGCTCGTTCTTGGCTTCGCCCCGAGCGCGTTAGCAGCGGACCTCGACATTTTACGCGGGGCGGAGCCGGTCGGCCCGCCTAGCTACACCAACTGGAGCGGCTTTTATTTTGGCGGCCAAGGCGCCTATGTGGACGGCGGAGCCAATTTTGCGCAGGCAACGGGGCCGCTAATCTCATACCTGCTCCGCAATACGACGGTCGAACAGGACTTCAACATCTCCGGATGGCAAGTGCTCGGCAAATCGGCCAGCACCACCACCGGGATTGGCGGTTTCGCCGGCTACAACAGCCAATGGGCCAACCTCATCCTGGGCGTTGAGGCGAACTATACCAACGCCAAGTGGTCGGGATCCTCGTCCGATACGCTGGCGCGGCACATGGATGCGAGCGGCACGACCTACAACGTCGCCGTAACCGGCACATCGTCGATCGACCTGAAGGACTACGCCTCGCTGCGAGCGCGCGCCGGCTACATCATGGGCAATTTCCTGCCCTATGGTTTCGTCGGTTTCGTTGTCGGCCGTGCCGACATCACCAAATCCGCCACCGTGGCCGAAACAGAGGTCAGTGACAGCACCGGCTTGGTGACAGGCTGCCTTGGTTCGCCGCCCGCCTGCTCTTTGACCAACAGCGACAATCGCACCAATCAGATCATCTACGGCTACTCGGCCGGGCTTGGCATGGATTGGGCGCTTACGCAGAACATTTTTCTCCGCGGCGAGTACGAGTACATCCAATTTACCGGGCTCGGCGGCCTTGACCTTTATCTCAATAATGTCCGCGTCGGCGGCGGATTTAAATTCTGACGGCTCGACGCCGCGGACTGGCGACGAATTTTTTCGGCCGCTCCGTCATCTGAGCGCAGCGGTCGCGATCCATCATCATTCGACTTGACGTAAGCCGCATCCTTCCTTATTGGCGGCGGTGGGACACCCCTCCCCACCGAGGGGCGCCTATCTGGAAGGATAGATCATGACGAGAACCACGCCCTCGATGCGGCCGCGCGTGCCGCATTTTTCGTCCGGCCCCTGCGCCAAACGGCCCGGCTGGACCGCGCAAGCCCTCAGCGACGCCGTCCTCGGACGCTCCCACCGCTCTAAAGCAGGCAAGGCAAAGCTCAAGCGCGCCATCGATCTGACGCGCGAGGTGCTGCAAGTGCCCGCGCAGTACCGCATCGGCATCGTGCCGGCTTCCGATACCGGCGCGGTCGAAATGGCGCTGTGGTCGCTGCTCGGGCCGCGCCCGGTGACGATGCTCGCCTGGGAATCGTTCGGCGAAGGCTGGGTGTCCGATATCGCCAAGGAACTGAAGCTAAAGGACGCGACCGTCCGGCGCGCGGGTTATGGCGAGCTTCCTGATCTTTCCGGCATCGATCCGGGGCACGACATCGTTTTCGCCTGGAACGGCACCACCTCCGGGGTGCGCGTGCCCAATGCCGACTGGATCGCCGCCGACCGCAGCGGACTCGCCATTTGCGACGCCACATCGGCGGCTTTTGCGCAAAAGCTCGATTGGCCGAAGCTCGATGTCGTAACCTTCTCCTGGCAGAAGGCGCTCGGCGGCGAGGCCGGCCACGGCATGCTGATCCTCTCCCCGCGCGCGGTCGAGCGGCTTGAATCCTATTCACCGCCGTGGCCGATCCCGAAGATCTTCCGGATGACCAAGGGCGGCAAGCTGATCGAAGGCATATTCGTCGGCGAAACCATCAACACGCCGTCGATGCTGTGCGTCGAAGATTATCTCGATACGCTCGAATGGGCGAAGGCGGCCGGCGCCCTGACGGGGCTCGGCGCGCGCGCCGATGCCAATGCGGGGGCCATCGCCGATTGGGTCGCGCGCACGCCATGGATCGACTTTCTCGCCACCAAGCCGGCTTTGCGCTCGAACACGTCGGTCTGCCTGAAAGTGGTCGATCCGGCAGTGACGCGGCTTTCCGCCGACGCCCAGGCGGCCTTCGTCAAGGGCATCGCCGCGGCGCTCGAAAAGGAGGGCGTCGCCTACGACATCGACGCCTACCGCGACGCACCGCCCGGCTTGCGCGTCTGGTGCGGCTCGACCGTCGAGAAGAGCGACGTTGAGGCGCTCACGCATTGGCTCGACTGGGCTTACGCCAACGCCAAAGACGCGCTCGCCAAAGCGGCGTGATTTTTCCCCTCCCCTCGCGGGAGGGACGGCTTTCTCACATCAACGCCACCACTGGATTCAAACCATGTCCCCTCGCGTTCTCATCTCCGATGCGCTTTCCCCCGCGGCCGTTCAGATCTTCAAGGATCGGGGCGTCGAGGTCGATTTTCAGCCCAACCTCGGCAAGGACAAGGAAAAACTCGCCGCTGCGATCGACGGGTTCGATGGCCTGGCGATCCGCTCGGCCACCAAGGTGACAGCCAAGCTTCTGGAACAGGCCAAGGGCCTCAAGGTGATCGGCCGCGCCGGCATCGGCGTCGACAATGTGGATATTCCGGCAGCCACCGCGCGCGGCATCATTGTGATGAACACGCCGTTCGGCAATTCCATCACCACCGCCGAACACGCCATTACGCTGATGCTGTCGCTGGCCCGGCAAATTCCGGAGGCCGATACGTCGACGCGGGCCGGCAAATGGGAAAAGAACAAATTTCTCGGCGTCGAGATTTTCGGCAAGACGCTCGGCGTCATCGGCTGCGGCAACGTCGGCTCGATTGTCGCCGATCGCGCCATCGGCCTGAAGATGAAGGTGATCGCCTACGACCCCTTCCTTTCGGCCGAGCGAGCGCTCGATCTCGGCGTCGAGAAAGTGGAACTCGAGGAGCTGTGGCAGCGCGCCGATTTCATCACGCTGCACACGCCGCTCACCGACCGCACCCGCAACATCATCAATGCCGACACGCTCAAGCTCACCAGGAAGGGCGTGCGACTGATCAACTGCGCACGCGGCGAACTGGTCGAGGAGGCCGCACTGGTGGCGGCCCTCAAATCAGGCCACGTCGCCGGCGCCGCCATCGACGTGTTCGCGGAGGAGCCGGCGACCGCCAGCCCGCTGTTCGCTCTGCCGAACGTGGTCTGCACGCCACATCTCGGCGCTTCCACGGTGGAAGCACAGGAGAATGTGGCGCTCCAGGTCGCCGATCAAATGTCGGAATATCTGTTGCGCGGCGCCATTTCCAACGCTGTGAATTTTCCCTCGATCAGCGCCGAAGAAGCGCCGAAACTGAAGCCCTTCGTGGCGCTCGCCGAAAAGCTCGGCTCGTTTGCCGGGCAGCTGACCGAGACTGGTCTCCAGCGCGTGCAGATCACCTACGAAGGCTTGGTGGCGCAGATGAACACGCGGGCGCTGACGTCGGCGGCGCTGGCCGGGCTCCTTCGCCCGATGCTGCAGAACGTCAACGTCGTCTCGGCACCGACCGTCGCCAAGGAGCGCGGCATCGTCGTGGAAGAAACCCGGCGCGAGGCCGCCGGCGATTACGAGAGCCTGATCACCGTGACGATAACGACCGACCGTCAGGCGCGGCACGTGTCCGGCACCGTGTTCGCCGACGGCCGCCCGCGCATCGTCAACATCAAGGGCATCCGCATGGACGCCGAGTTCGGGCCGTCGATGATCTACATCACCAACCTGGACAAGCCGGGCTTCATCGGCAAGTTCTCCTCGACGCTCGGCGACGCCGGCATCAACATCGCCACCTTCCATGTCGGCCGCGAGGCAGCCGGCGGCAGCGCCATCGCGCTGATCGAGATCGACGGCGAACTGCCGCCCGACGTGCTCGCCAAGGTGCGCGCGCTGCCGCAGGTGCAGCAGGCCAAGCCGCTGAAGTTTTGAGCTACTTGCGCGTCGCTACCGTGATGCCGGTGAATACGAGCCCGTAGCCTATGGCGTGATAGAGCTGGAACTGCTCACCCAACAGCACGATCGCCATCACCGAACCGAACACCGGAACGAGATGGATAAACGGCGCCGCGCGGTTGGCGCCGATCAGCTCGATGCCGCGATTGAGAAACAGGTAGCCGAGCAGCGACGGAAAGATGCACACGAAGGCGAAGCTCAGAAAGCTTTCCGCATCGAGCGTCACGGTGCGGCCGCTGGCCAGTTCGAAGACCATGGCGGGGATCAGAAAGAACGCGCCGCCGCCCATGCCGACGACCAGAAACGAGAACGGATGGATCGCCGGCCGCTTGCGCAGATACGCCGCGTAGAAGCCGTACACGACCAGCGCCACGAGGAAGCTGACATCGCCGCGGTTGAACGCGATCGCAAGCAGCACTGCGAGGCTGCCGTGGCAGACGATCACCGCGACACCGCATAGCGACACACAGATGCCGCAGGCCTGCCGCAGCGTCAGCCGTTCGCCGAACAGCGCGAAAGTCCACATCGCGACGAACAAAGGCGCGACCGACTGCAGCAACAGGCCGTTGATCGCCGTGGTGTATTGCAAGCCGTAATAGGACAGCGTGTTGTAGACGGAGAAGCCGGTCAGCGCGAGCAGCGTCATCAGTCCGGCATGCTGCCGGATGACCGGCCAGTCGCGCGCGAGATGCCGCATCGCGAACGGCAGCAGGATCACGGTGGCGCCGGTCCAGCGGATGAACGCAAGCGTCATCGGCGGCACGTGGCCGACGATGAAACGGCCCAGGATGGTGTTGCCGGCCCAGAACAGCGAGGTCAGCGCGAGCAGCAGATACGGCTGGTCGAACAGCCAGCCGCCGCTGCGGCGCCTGCCGCGATCCTGTGCCAATGCCATGTGCAGTTTTCCCGGCCGCACCGAATTGGCGGAGGAGCTAGCGCGAACGGCCGCTCGGGACCAGCCCTACGGTTGCATGACTGGACCTGCGCGGAACCTGCGACAATCGGCCCAGCGAGCGGAGCGATCCTCGGTGCGATTGCCCGGAAATTTTCTCTGCGCGACCCGATCTTGCCTAAATTTGCCTTAAAACCAATGATTTGCAGTATAGTGCAACAGTCATCGGCGGCCGACTCAAGCTTGCTTCGACCGGCCGCATCTATTATCGGGGGCAGGCGGCGCGATCGGCGGCGCCCGGCATCCGGTACAAGCAAACACCAAGCAGGCTGTTGGGGACAAATCCTCATGGCGAATGTTGTCGTGGTCGGCTCGCAGTGGGGCGACGAGGGCAAAGGCAAGATCGTCGACTGGCTGTCCGAGCAGGCCGATATCGTGGTCCGCTTCCAGGGCGGCCATAATGCTGGCCACACGCTGGTCATCAATGGCGTCACCTACAAGCTCTCGCTTTTGCCCTCGGGCGTGGTGCGACCGGGGAAATTGTCGGTTATCGGCAACGGCGTGGTGCTCGATCCACAAGCGTTGATCAACGAAATCGCTACATTGAAGCAGCAAGGCGTCGCGGTCAGTCCCGACAATCTTCGCATCGCCGAGAACGCGACTCTCATTCTCCCGCTGCACCGCGAGCTCGATGCCATCCGAGAAGAATCAGCCAGCGCGTCGCTGCGCATCGGCACGACGCGGCGCGGCATCGGGCCGGCTTACGAGGACAAAGTCGGCCGGCGCGCGATCCGGCTGATGGATCTTGCCGATGGTGCGACGCTCGAGCGCAAGATCGAACGCCTGCTCACCCATCACAATGCCCTGCGTAAGGGCCTCGGCCTCGATCCGATCGACCCGCGGCAGGTGCGCAAGGAACTCGATGCCGTGGCGCCCGCCGTGCTGCCGTTCATGGATTCGGTCTGGTCGATGCTCGATCAGCATCGCCGCGACGGCAAACGGATATTGTTCGAAGGCGCCCAGGGCGCGCTGCTTGACGTCGACCACGGCACCTACCCCTTCGTCACGTCGTCAAACACCGTGGCGGCGCAGGCGGCGACCGGTTCTGGGCTCGGCCCCGGCGCGATCGATTACGTGCTGGGCATTTGCAAAGCCTACACCACGCGCGTCGGCGAGGGACCGTTTCCGACCGAGCAGAAGAACGAGATCGGACGCACGCTGGGCGAGCGCGGCAAGGAATTCGGCGTCGTCACCGGCCGGCCGCGGCGCTGCGGTTGGTTCGATGCCGTCCTGGTGCGCCAAACTGTGCGCACCAGCGGTATCCATGGCTTGGCGCTCACCAAGCTCGATATTCTCGACGGCTTCGACGAGATCAAGGTCTGCGTCGGCTATCATCTCGACGGCCGTGAGATCGACTATCTGCCCGCCGGCGAACACGTTCAGTCCCGGGTCGAGCCGATTTACGAGACGATCGACGGCTGGCGCGAGCAAACGGCGGGCGCCCGGTCCTGGGCGCAGCTGCCCGCGCAGGCCATCAAATACGTGCGCCGCATCGAGGAATTGATCGGCTGCTCGGTGGCCGTTCTGTCGACCAGCCCGGAGCGCGAGGATACAATCCTGATGCACAATCCGTTCGAAGGCTGACGGATGAATTTGACCGGAGTCGGGTGTAAACTGAACAAATGACGGACTATCACCCGCTGATTGCGCGAGCCGTGGACGGCCTTGCCAAGAATACCGGCGAGGCGCGCCGCGCGCTCTACGAACGGGCACGTTCCGCCCTGGTCGCGCAACTGCGTTCGGTCGAACCGGCGCTGTCGGAATCGGACATCACCAAAGAGCGCCTCGCGCTCGAAGAAGCGATTCGCAAAGTGGAGAGCGAGGCGGCGCGCAAGGCTTTGGCCGACCCGCGTCCACAGCCGCGCGTTGAACCGCGCGCCGAGACGCGGCCGGCGCCGCGTCAGCCGTTCGCCGAAACAAGGCCAAGGACGGCGCCCGATCCGGAGCCACGCCGCGATCGCATCAACTCAACCGCGGCCGACTTGCCTCCCGCCGCGCAGGCCGGCCCCGCCCCTCCGATTCCACCACAGCCGCCCGGCGAAGAGCCGATGCGCGAAGGGGCGAATGCGGACGCTTCGGCCTCTGCAGCCAAACCCAGCGCACGCAGCCGTCTGCTTGGCGCCCGCACGACATCGCTGTCCTCTGGCGGCGTCAGGGGCTTCCGCAGCGTCGTAAAGGAAGCGGACGACCTCGGCGCCGCAACCGCTAAGGCGGCGCAGACGGCGCGCGATACGCGTGACTCATACGTGCCCGTATCGCGGCAGCGGCCGGAGCCGGATCCGGATTATTCCGAACCGCCCGCCGTGCATGACCGCTACGAACCCCGATACAACGACGAGCCACTGGAACCGGCGGAGCACGACGAGCATCCGCTGCACAGCCTTGAGCCAGCCTACGACGAAGTGGCGCAAGAATCGCCGATGCCGCGATCGATGCGACAACAGCCTACGCACGACTACGACGAGGATGAGTATGACCCGAGACCCCCGCGTTCGTATGGCGGTCTGATCAAGGGCCTGGTGATTTTACTGATTGTGCTCGGTATCGCCGGGGCGGGTTGGGAGTTCCGGCCGCAGCTCGTGGGACTGTATTACAGTTTGCGGCCGTCCAAGCCGGCGTCGGCGCCGCAAGCCTCCCAGACACCCGCACCGACCCAAAAAGACACCGGCCGGGTACCCGAAGAACAGCTGCCGGGACAGCCGCCCGTTGCGGGCGGCAGGACGCAGCCGGGCCCGGCCGTCGCGCAGCACGCCGTGCTCTACGAGGCCGACCCGAACGACCCGCAAGGCAAGCGCTTTGCCGGCTCGGTGATTTGGCGCACCGAGACGGTGTCCCCTGGACCGGGCCTCGCGCCGGAACTCGTGGTCCGCGCCGATATCGCGATCCCTGAGCGGCACATGAACGTCACCTGGTCGCTCCGGCGCAACACCGACAAGGCGCTGCCGGCCAGTCACACGATCGAAGTCATGTTCAATCTGCCGCCGGACTTTCCCGGTGGCGGCGTTGCCAACGTACCGGGAATTCTGATGAAGGATTCCGAGGAAGTTCGCGGCATGCCGCTCGCCGGCCTCGCGGTCAAAGTAACGAACGGCTTCTTTCTGGTCGGGCTGAACGCCGCCGATGACGACATGCAGCGCAACCTTCAACTGCTCAAGGAGCGGGGATGGTTCGACGTGCTGATCGTGTACAACAACAACAGCCGTGCCATCCTGACGATGGAGAAAGGTCCCCCGGGGGAACGCGCCTTCGCCGAAGCCTTCAAGGCTTGGGGACAGTAAGGCGTTGACGGGTGTTGGAGCGACGTTAGTTGAAGTCACGCAAAACCATGAAATCCACTGAGGCCCGAGATACGGACGCGGCGACGAGCGCGTTCATCGCCTCAGCACTGCGCACCCTCGATGCCGAGCGCGAGGGCATCGCCGCACTGGCGGCCGCGATGTGCAATACGCTTGGCGCCGCGTTCGTCGCCGCCGTCGAGAGAATCCGCAGCGCCCGCGGCCGAGTGATCGTCACCGGCATGGGTAAATCCGGCCACATCGCCCGCAAGGTCGCGGCCACGCTCGCCTCGACGGGAACGCCGGCGTTTTTCGTCCATGCCGCCGACGCCAGTCACGGCGACCTCGGCATGATCACGTCCGACGACGTCATGCTGGCGCTGTCGTGGTCGGGGGAGACCGAGGAACTCAAGGACCTGATCAATTATTCGCGGCGCTTCGGCATCGTGCTGATCGCGGTGACGGTCAACGCCGAGAGCACGCTCGGCAAGGCCGCCGATATTGTGCTGTCGCTGCCGGCCGCGCGCGAAGCCTGCCCGCACAACCTCGCGCCCACCACGTCTTCGCTGATGCAGCTCGCGCTCGGCGATGCGCTCGCCATTGCGCTCCTTGAGAGCCGCGGGTTCACCGCACTCGACTTCGGCATCTTTCATCCGCGCGGTCAGCTCGGCGCCGCGCTGAGATTCGTGCGCGATGTGATGCATAGCGGCGCCGCCGTGCCGCTGACCAAACGCGGCACGCTGATGACCGACGCCATCGTGGAAATGTCGGCAAAGAGTTTCGGCTGCGTCGCCGTGATCGATCGGGATGGCAAGCTCGCCGGCGTCATCACCGACGGCGATCTGCGCCGCCATATGGGCGCCGGGCTGTTGCAGGCGACAGTCGATGAGGTGATGACCTCTTCGCCGAAAACCGTGCGCCCCGATCAACTGGCCGGCGAGGCGCTGCAGATCTTGAATTCGTCGAAGATCACCGCACTCATCGTCGTCGAGGCAGGCCGCCCGGTCGGTATCGTCCATCTGCACGACCTGTTGCGCGCAGGTGTGGCGTAACCGGGATTGCGGTTCTCAGTACAAGCCGCCCTGCCCGACATTCTGATTTGGCGCGCCCGGTGCTGGCGCGGCGCTCGCAGGATTTTGCGGAGGTGGCGTTGCGGTGGTGCCTGCCGGAACCTGCTGCCCGCTGACGCCGGGTTGCCGCGCAACGAATTCAGGGGTGACGCCACCCGGCTGACTTGGGGCGCCTGGCGCCTGAGCGTCTGCTCCGTCCGGCGGCTGTCCATGCGAGATGAAGGTCCGATAGCCCGGGCTGCCGGGCCGCGGCGGCACATCATTGGGCTCTCCGCCGGCGAAATGCGGCCAGCTATCGGCGACAAAATTGGAAGACGAACCGCAGGCGCTGAGCGTCAGGCCGACAGCGCACGTGAACAACACCGCGATACATCGCTTCACTGTCATCGTCGCCATCGAGTCGGGATGACGTGAAAATTGCCTTGAACTTCCACGCTTTTACTCGCTCCATCCCGCCGTCAGATGCACGGATTTCATGGCCGGACTGTGATGCAGCCGCGGCAGAGCACTCTAGGCCGCCGGTCTCAACGATTGCCTAACCGGGCCTGGAGCGCTTTGGCAGCGCTCCAGTTTTATAGATTTGGTCGCATTTTCTTCGGAAAACCGGCGGCCACTTTTCCGGAAAATGCCCTTAAGCCGCCTGTCGCACCGCGAGCGCGCGATCGACGGCCACCGCGACTTGGACCGCGGTAAGTTCATCAAGGCATTGGCTGTGGCTGTCGAGCCGCCGCTCGCAACCCTCCAACTGGCAGGGCAAACACGGCAGCGGATTCTGCACCAGCCAGACATTGCCACGTTGCTGGATCGTTCCGGCCGCGTCCCATGGCCGGTCGAGCCCGCCAACCGGCCACGGCCCCCAGATACGCGGATCCGTCGGGCCATAGAGTGCCACGGTCGGCGTGCCCGTGGCCGCCGCAAGATGCGTGACCGCAGTGTCTGGGCCGATGAAGACGCGTGCGCCGCCGATCAACGCCGTAAGCTCGGGCCACGACAGCGCGCCGTCGAGTCGGGTCACCCCGGCATCGCGCCACACCGCGTCAAGGTAGGCACGATCGGTCGCAGCGCCGATGGCGACCGTCGGCAATCCGCGCTGACGCAGCGCGGCGGCGAGCTTGCGCCATCCGTCAGGTGTCCATTGTTTGTATCGGTATTTCGGTGCGGCATGCACGACCGCATAGAGCTGCGCCGGCAACAGCCCGGTGCGCACGCTGCCCTGCGGGCACACCACCTCGGCGCAGGCGGGTATTCCGAGCTGTTCGGTCATCCGCAGCAAATCGACGATGCGATGCTGGCGTCCATCGCTCGTGTAGGACCGGCTCAGCGCCAATCGCTTGAGCGAAGCCGACAACCGGTTGGCATCGAGCGGCCCTGCGGATTGCCGGCCGCCAAGCCAGGCGAGAAAAGTCGGCCGATCACCGGTCTGCGTTGTCAGAGCGAGATCGTAGCGCCGCCATATCCGCCAAAGCAGCGCACCGGCATCGCGCGGACTTTGCCGCTCCGGCATCGTCAGCACGCCGGCAAGGTCGGGATTGCCGGATAGGATTCCCTCGGTACCGGCGAACACCAGCGCTTCGATCGCGGCGGCCGGATAGGCCCGCTTGACGCTGCGGATGAGCGGCGTGGTCAACAGCACGTCGCCGAGCCGCCGCAGCGCCACGACAAGCACGCGAGGTTCAGGCGGTAAGCGGATCGGATTCATGATGCTCCGCCCGTGCGGCCATCCGCACATCACGCTCACGCAGCGCCATGCCACCGGCCACGCCGACGCCGAAAATGTAGAGCCACGCTTGGGTGAAATCGAACAAGTGCGAATTGACAAGCGAGGACACGACATTCTGCACAACGACGACGATTCCGATCCAGGCGGTCAAGCCGAGGCCGCGAAACAGCATCAGGTGCGCGATCCACATGGCGATCAGCGCAGCGATGCCGACGAGACCAAGCTGAATGCCGATCGCGAGAATCTGGTCATGCGGGTTGACCGACGCGATGCCCGCGGCGCCGGTTTTCCCCGCCGCCGCCTTGCGGAACTGCGCCGCGATCGAACCGGTGCCGTGGCCGATGATCGGCGCGCTGCGGACAAACGTCAGCGACTCCTTGAGAAATTGTAGATGCGCGCTCGTCGAGTTCAACGCGTTGCTCTTTTCAAAGGCATGAACTTCGGTGAGCGATGTCGCCAGGCGCGCCTTCAAATAAGGCGACTCGAGCGCCGCCGCCCCGCCAAAGATGCCATAGAGCAGCGCGGCGCCGACCAGGCCCTTCCAGCGAAATTCCCGCCAGCCGAGCCACAGTGCCAGCACCGGCGCAACCAACAGCGCCGTCCGCCCGGTCGCCACAAAGACGATATTGGCAAGAAACAAGACTGCAAGAGCGATGGAGCCGGTGACGGAACGCCAGCGACCGACACGGCTGTCGTCAATCGCCACTTGCAGCAGCACGAAGGCGCAGATCAAAAAATTGCCGCTCTGCAGGATGTAATCCTTGACCGGAACGCCGTACTCGCCGGTATGCCACGGCAAGCTGGGGAATAGAACCAGCAGGTAAGAGAACAGCAGCACGGCTGTAACCGATGCAAAGAAACCTAATAGAACGCGCATGCCGTGCGCGGAGCGGCGGAACTGCGCCAGCAAGATGGGAATTACCAGCAAGCGGTGGAATGGCGTATAACCGCCGAGCCGTTCGCTCCAACTCACGTCCGCCCACAACAGGCCGAGCGTGGCGAGCGCCCACAGCACGACCGGCAGGCCGCCCGCCGGACTCAAAAGCTCGCGCTTGATCGCGGCCAAATCGAGCGACGGCAGCGCGGCGAACAGCCAGAGCACGATCAAAATGCCGGTCGCGGACGTCGACCACGGCAACGAGACCGCGACCCCGACGGCAAGCCAGTCGGCGAGCGATTGCAGTGTTCGCCCGTCAAGCGCCCGAAGGCGGGAATAGGTCGTTGCTGTCATGCGGGTCAGGAACCGTGGCCTGGATACGTGCGACCAAATTATAGCCGCCAATTATAGCGGCCCGATGCGGGATTAACACGGGCGGCCCAATTTCGCGCGTATTGGCGGGTGTAGAATGGGCCAATTGACAAAATGCCCATTATTCATGCTAGGGCCCGGCAGAAACCCGCAGGCGATGAACGCAAGGGAAGCGCATGTTTGAGTCGGTCAAAACCACGCCTGTCTACAAGCTGTATCGCCAAAGCCTGATTTACGACAGCGTGCGCAAGCGCGGCAAAGTGCTCAAGCGCGCCATCAAGCTGCCGCGTTATCTGGGAACCGAGTATCGATGCCCGGTCTGCGGCACTGGATTACGCGCCTTCCGGCCGATGTGGAAGTCCTATTGGCGCGACGTGGAGGTTTATCAGCCGATCCATCCGGCCGAGTCGATGGAAACGCTGAATCTTGAGGCTTTCACCTGTCCGTGCTGCGACGCCTTTGACCGCGACCGTTTGACGGCGATCTATCTGGAAAACGCATTTGCCAGTTTCGATCGCAACCGCACCTATCGGCTGCTCGAATTTGCACCGGGCGATGCCCTGTACAAGAAATTGAAAAGCCTTCCGTTCATCGCCTATCGGAGCGCCGACTTGTCGCGCAAGACCGTGGACGAGCGTGTCGACATGACCGACATGGCGGCCTATACGGGTGGCTCGCTCGACGTCATTTTATGCTCACACATTCTCGAACACATCCCGGACGACCGCAAAGCGATGCGCGAACTGCGCCGCGTGCTCAAACCGGAGGGGTTCGCGATCGTGCTCGTCCCTCTCGTGGTCGGGGTCGACGAGACGCACGAGGATCCGAGCATGGATACGCCAGAACTGCGCTGGAAATATTTCGGCATGGGCGATCATGTGCGCCAGTACGGTAAGCGCGATTTTATCGAACGGCTGGAAGCTGCGGGGCTGAAGGTCGAGCAGCTTGGCATCGAGCATTTCGGCGCCGAGACGTTCCGCCGCGCCGCGATTGCCGAAAACTCGGTGCTCTACGTGGTCCGGCCGCGATAGCGCGCGGGCATTCAATGCGAGCTGGGCTCGATCGAAAGCGCCGAAAGGCCCTTCGCGGCGCGAATGCGATTGCCGGCCAAAATTTCATCAAGCCGGCGATCGTTTTCAGAGAGGCCTCCTCGATCGGCTTCGGGATGCCAGAGGTGCAGAACACCGGTCGCCCACCTGCCGTCCTTGCGGCGCACGCCCGAACGAATGAGTCGCACAAACAAATCGCTATCCTCGCGTCCCCAGCCGGTAAAATCAGCGTCAAAACCATCAATGGCGACAAGGTCGCTGCGCCACACCGCAAAATTCGCCCCACGCGCGCCCCGCCACTGCTGCGCATACATGTGGCGCAGCGGCCCAAGTGGCAGCCAAAACATCGGCAGCAGCCGATTGATCTTGCGGCCGGCCCACTGGGCGACCCAATGAGCGACGTTCCATTGTTCCGCCGTCAGCCGCTCGCGCAGGATTCGCTCCGACAGGTCACACGAGACAAGCACGCGGTTGCCGGTCACGAAGTAGCCGCGCTGCGCCAGCGCGCGATGGGCGGCAACAAAAGTCGGCCGCGCCAGGCAATCGCCGTCAAGAAAAATGCAATAATCGCCCGCCGCAGCGAGGACCGCACGGTTGCGAATTTCGGCGAGGCGAAAGCCATCGTCCGGGTGCCACACATGCGCAACGCGGCGACCGAGCCGCTCTTTCCAACCCTCAACGACGGCAGCCGTGTCCGGCCGCGAGCCGTCATCCGCCACCAGCACTTCGAAATTTGTATCGCTTTGCTCGGCGAGCGAACGCAGCACCGCGTCCAGCGCGTCCGGCCGGTTGTAGGTGGCGACAATGACCGAGATGAGATCAGTCACGGCACTGAGCTAGGACGCCGCCGGCTTGCCGACGCGCGCTGACGGCGCCGCGGGGCTCGTCATGCGGCGCACAATATTGGTGGTTGAATGACCCGGCACCAAGTCGATCAGCACCACATGGCCGCCCGAGGCTTCGACCACGTCGTGACCGACAACTTCCTCGCGTTTGTAATCGGCGCCTTTGATCAGAACTGTCGGCCGCACGCGCTTGATCAATTCCAGCGGTGTGTCCTGTTCGAACACCACAACAAGATCGACGGCTTCCAGCGCGGCGAGTACGTCGGCCCTGCTCTCGGCCGGATTGATCGGACGGCCATTGCCTTTGAGACGGCGGGTCGAGGCGTCACTGTTGAGCCCGACGATCAGGACATCGCAGGCCGCGCGGGCTTCCGCCATGAGCCTGACATGACCGCGGTGCAACAAATCGAAGCAGCCATTGGTGAAGCCGATGCGCAGCCCGCCGCGCCGCCAATCCGCGAGCTGCTCATCAAGCACCGACCAGTCGAACACGATTTTATCTTCACGCGCGAGCGAGGCCGCCGGCAGAACGCGGTGACGCAATTCGGCGAGCGAGACGGTGGCAGTGCCGCGCTTGCCGACGACGACCGCGGCCGCGGCGTTGGCGGCGCGCATCGCCGGCTCGAACGGCGTTTTCGCCGCGAGCAGCACCGTCATGACCGCGGCGACGGTGTCGCCGGCGCCGGACACGTCGCGCACCTTGACCGGATAGGCCGGAATATGCACCGGGCTTTCGCCTGCCGCCTGCAGCGTCATGCCGTGTTCGCTGCGGGTGACGAGTACGGCCTCGCAGCCGATCGATCGGACCAGCTCCGCGGCCGCGGCGGCGATCTCCTCTTCGCTGCCGACCGGTCGATGCACCGCGGCAGCAAGCTCCTTGGCGTTCGGCGTAATCAGCGTCGCGCCGCGATAGATGCTGTAGTCATGGCCTTTCGGATCGACCACGACCGGCAGGCCGCGCCGCCGGGCACCGTCGATCACGGCGCGGATGACGCGCGGCGTGAGCACGCCCTTGGCATAATCGGACAGCACCACTGCACCGACTTGCGGCAGCGCAGCTTCCGCGTAGGCGATCAACGCCGCCTCGCTCTGCGGCGCGATCGGCCCGGTCGTTTCCCAGTCGGCCCGCATCAGATGCGTCGAGTGGTGTTCGGACACATAGCGCACCTTGCGCGTCGTCTGCCGCGTCGGGTCGACCGCGAGATCGGGCACGACATTGCCATCGAGCTTGCCCAGCGCGTTGGTCAGCGCCAGACCGGCATCATCGTTGCCGATCAACGCGACAAAGATGCATCGCGCGCCCAGCGCTGCGATATTGCGCGCCACGTTGCCGGCGCCGCCGATCTCGGTCGCGGTGTGGCGGACCGCGAGCACGGGCGTCGGCGCCTCCGGCGAGATGCGTGTCACGTCGCCGTAAACGAAGTCGTCGAGCATCACATCGCCAACGCAGAGCACGGTCTGCTGCGCAATAGCTTTGAACGTTTCCTCGAAATCGAACATCCCTTGAGCCCTGTCCCCGCCGGAAGCTGCTCAGCGGTACCGGTCGGCGCGATCGAGATAATGGGTCACATAGCGCCGCACCGTATCCTCGAGCGGCGCGAACGCCGCATTATAGCCGGCGCGCCGCAGGTTCGCGGTCTCAGCTTGCGTAAAATACTGGTAGCTGTCGCGAATCGCGGCGGGCATCTCGATATACTCGATTGCCGGTTCGCGGCCGAGCGCCGCGAACATGGCGGCCATCAGATCGCGAAAGCTGCGCGCCGCGCCGGTGCCGACATTGAATATGCCCGATACCGCCGGCGTGGCGAAGAGCCAGCGCACCACGGCAACCGCATCGTCGACGCCGATGAAGTCCCGCTTCTGCTCGCCGTCGCCAATGCCGGGGCGATACGACTTGAACAGCCGGACCGGCTTTCCGGCCTTGGCATCCTCAAAGCGCTTGGCGACGAGACTCATCATCTCGCCCTTGTGATATTCGTTGGGGCCGAACACGTTAAAAAACTTGAGCCCGGCCCATTGTGGCGGCAGCTTCTCGCCGCGGGCTGCACGCTCCACCACGGCGAGATCGAACAGGTGCTTGCTCCACCCGTACAGGTTCATCGGCTTGAGGCGCTTGAGCGCCGCAGGCGAAAAGTCGTCGGAGAAGCCCTGGCTGCCGTCGCCGTAGGTGGCGGCCGATGAGGCGTAGATGAATGGCGTGCGGGTGGCGGTGCACCAGTCCAAGAGGCGCAGCGAGAGCCGGAAATTGGCTTCGATGAGGGCGTCGCCATCGGTTGCGGTCGTTGACGAAATGGCGCCAAGGTGCATCACGGCATCGAGTTTACGGCCGTCGAGCCAGCGCAGGAGGTCGGCCGGCGGCACGAAGTCGGCGACCTGCCGGCCACCCAGGTTGCGCCATTTGCCGTCATTGCCGAGACTATCATTGACGGCAATGTCGGTCCGCCCCGCTTCGTTGAGGCTGGCAACGAGATTGGACCCGATGAACCCGGCCCCGCCGGTTATCAATAACATCGACGCCGTCGAACCTGTTGATAACGCCTCGGCTTTAAGCCGGCCGCTGCTCTTTGCCGGAGTCCGGGGCCTGGAGCAACACCTGGACGGCGGCCCGAACGAAAGGGCCTATCGCAGGAAACCTACGAATATAAATGAACTAAGATTCATATCATAAATATGAATTCCGATTCGCATAATTCCGATAGAAGCGACGCGGACGCGGCGCCGGGAAACCCCATCCTCATCGTTCCGTATATGTGGATCGGCGATTTCGTGCGCTGCCATACGGTGGTGAAACTGCTCAAGGCGCGGTTTCCGGACCGGCCGGTCGACATGCTGGCGACCACGCTGTGCGCCCCGCTGACCGATTACATGCCGGGCGTGCGCCGCGCGATCGTCGTCGACCTGCCACGCAAGCGGCTCGCATTCGGCCAGCACCGCGAACTCGCCGGCCGCCTGAAGATCGAGGGCTATGGCACCGCCCTGATCATGCCGAAGACCTGGAAATCCGCCCTCGCCCCTTACCTCGCTGGCATTCCCGAACGGACTGGACTGTTCGGCGAGGCGCGCGCCGTGATCCTCAACGACCTTCGCTTCGGCCGGGGCAAATTGCCACGCATGGTCGACGAGTGCGCGTCGCTGGCGCTCCCCGCGGGCAGCGAGATACCGGCGGAGTGGCCGATGCCGGAGCTCAAGGTCCCGGCCGCCGAAATCGCCGCCTGGCACAGCACTCGGGAACTTGGCGGCCGTCCGGCAGTGGTACTCGCCCCGGGCGCGGTTGGTCCGGCCAAGCGCTGGCCGGCTGCCGCGTATGCGGCGCTGGCCCGCCGCCTTCTCGCCGAGGGACTCGCCGTCTGGGTCGTGGGCGGCCCGTCGGAAAAACCGCTGGCGCAGGCCATCGTCGCCGGAACCGAAGCGCGCGACCTGACCGGAACCGATCTGCGCGAAGCGATCCTGGCGCTCGCGGCAGCGGCGGCAGCCGTATCCAACGATTCCGGCCTGGTCCATGTCGCGGCGGCACTCGGCACTCCGACCATCGGAATTTTCGGGCCGACCAGCCCGTGGCACTGGGCGCCGCTCAATCCGCTGGCGGCGACCATCCAGGCCAACATCGAACTGGGCTGCCGGCCCTGTCACAAGCCGGTCTGCCGCTTCGGCCATCACCGCTGCATGACCGAAATTGGCGCGGACGAGGTTTTTGCCGCGACGCGCCGGGCGCTGGCGACGGCCGCGGCGGTCCCGTGAACGGCAAATCGGGATATAACGCGGTATTCATCAAATCGGCGTAGGCCGAGCCGAAACACAGGTCGACCGCAATGACGATTCTGGTCACCGGCGGCGCCGGCTATATCGGCAGTCACATGGTCTACGCACTGCGCGACGCCGGCGAGCGCGTGGTGGTGCTCGACAACTTGTCCACGGGCTTCGATTGGGCCGTCGCACCGGGCACTCCGCTCGTCGTCGGCGAGAGCGGCGATCAGGCGCTCGTCACGACCATCATCCGCGAGCAAAATGTCGACGCGATCATTCATTTCGCTGCGTCGATCGTGGTTCCCGACTCGGTGCGCGATCCGCTCGGCTATTACCGCAACAATACCGTCAACTCGCGCGCCTTGATCGAGTGCGCGGTGAAATGCGGCGTGCGCCATTTCATTTTTTCCTCGACCGCCGCGGTGTACGGCAATCCGACCGAGGTTCCGGTGCGCGAGGAAACTCCGACCGTGCCGATCTCGCCCTACGGCTGGTCGAAACTGATGACCGAGATCATGCTGCGCGACACGAGCGCAGCCCACGATCTCAAGCACATCATTCTGCGCTATTTCAATGTCGCGGGCGCCGACCCGCAAGGCCGGACCGGGCAGTCGACGGCGGGCGCCACGCATCTGATCAAAGTCGCGGTCGAAGCCGCCCTCGGATTGCGTCCCAAGATCGATGTATTCGGTACGGACTATCCGACGCCGGACGGGACCGGCATCCGCGATTACATCCATGTCAGCGATCTCGTGCTCGCGCATCGCGACGCGTTACGCAATCTGCGCGCGGACGGCTCGTCGGCGACGTTCAATTGCGGCTACGGCCACGGCTTCTCGGTCCGCGAAGTGATCGAGGCTGTCAAACGCGCATCGGGCGTCGAATTCAAGGTCGAGACTGCGCCGCGGCGGGCCGGCGATCCGGCGCAGATCGTGGCCGACTCCGCGCAGATCCGCAAAACGCTGCAATGGCAGCCGCGCTTCGACGATCTGTCAAAGATCGTCGGCGACGCGCTTGCCTGGGAACGCCGCCTGATGGAACGGAGCGGCAAAGAGGCTGCCCCGCGCGTGCAAAGGGCGCGCGCTTAAGCGCACCATTCGGCCGCATTCGCGGTTCCCGCCGCGCGTCATTTCACTTGAATATTCCGCGACTTCCGGGCAAGGAAGGCGACGATTGCCGGTCCCGCCGACGTTGACCGGAAGCGGGGCAAAACGGATCGCGCATGAGATCTTTTCCGGCCGAATCCTCCGACAGATATCGGACTTTTCCGCTGTTGCGGCGGCTCCTTGTCGACGAAGCGCTCGGCCACTGGCCGCGCTACGCCGCCGCCGTCGCCATGATGGCAATCGTCGCCGGCTGCACCGCGGTGTCGGCGTATCTGCTCGGCACCATGATCAACGCGGCCTATGTGAACAAAAACTACCGCGAGATCGTGGCGCTCGGCCTCTTGGCGATGGCGATCTTCGTGGTTAAAGCGCTCGCCACCTACGGGTCCGCCGTCTGGCTGTCGTGGATCGGCAACCGCATCGTCGCCGACAATCAGCAACGCATGTTCGACAAGCTGTTGCAGGAGGACATCGGCTTTTTTGCCGACCGGCATTCCTCGGAATTCATCGTCCGTCTGTCCACCGGCGCGTCGGCCGTCAGCCAAACAATCAATCTGCTCATCACCGCGGTTGGCCGCGATTTGATGTCGCTGATCGGCCTTACCATCGTGATGGTGTCGCAGGACCCGATCATGTCGATCGCCGGCCTCATCATCGCGCCGCCGGCGTTGATTCTGCTGCGCACGATGGTGCGCCGGGTGCGCGGCATCGCGCGCACTCAGATTACCGGCGGCACGCGCATCGTCGAGACCATGCAGGAGGCCTTGCAGGGCCTGCGCATGGTCAAGGCCTTCTGCCTCGAGGACGAGATGCGGCGCCGTCTGGCGGTCAACGTCACCGCCGTCGAGAGCGAATCCAACAAGATGGCTCGCGTCGCCAATCGCGCGGCGCCGATGATGGAAATCTTCGCCGGGTTCACCGTCGCGCTCGCCATCATGTATGGCGGCTACCGCGTCATCTATACGGGCGCGACGCCCGGTGAGTTCTTCTCTTTTCTTGCGGCGTTCCTTTTGGCCTACGAACCCGCCAAGCGGCTGGCGCGGCTGAACCTCGACCTCAACAATTCGCTGGTCGGCGTGCGCATCCTCTACGAAGTGATCGACAGCCCGGCGGGCGAACCGCGCGACGACGACAAGCCGCCGCTCGCACTCACCACCGCACGGCTCGAATTCGACGACGTGCGGTTTTCCTATCAGCCAGGCCAGCCGGTGCTGCGCGGCGTGAGCTTTTCCGCCGAACGCGGTACCGTGACCGCGCTGGTCGGCGCCTCGGGCGGCGGCAAGTCGACGGTGCTCAACCTGATCCTGCGCTTCTATGACGTCGACAGCGGCCGCATCCTGATCGACGGGCAGAATATTGCCGCCGTGTCGCGGCGCTCGCTGCGCCAACAGGTCGCCTATGTGGGACAGATCGTCCACATGTTCCGCGGCACCATCCGCGACAACATCGCACTCGGCAAGCTTGGCGCCACCGAAGCCGACATCGTCGCCGCCGCCAAGGCCGCGCACGCGCACGATTTCATCGTCGGCTTTCCGCTTGGCTACGACACGCCGGTCGGCGAGCACGGCTTGCAGCTTTCCGGCGGCCAGCGGCAGCGTATCGCCATCGCGTGCGCCTTGATCAAGGACGCGCCCATCATTCTGCTCGATGAAGCGACCGCCTCGCTCGATTCGGAATCCGAGCGCACCGTGCAGGAGGCGGTCGGCGAACTGTGCCGCGGCCGCACCACGCTCGTCATCGCACACCGGCTCTCCACCATCATGCACGCCGACCGCATCCTGGTGGTCGAGAACGGCCTGATCGTCGAATCCGGCCGCCACGAGGAACTGCTGCACAAGGGCGGCCGATACGCCTCGTTCTACCGGCTGCAGCTCAAGGAACAGGCGCACGAGCGTCAGCCGGCCGCCGTCGGTTGACAGATCGCGGCGGAGGGGAGACAGGAGAGCCGGTTGCATGACCGGTCGCTTCGGCCGGTCCATCCCACCCGCAGCCTCATCCGTCTCCCTTCAACATCAGATTCGCCAATGAGCACCCAGACCAACAGCTACGTCATTGCCCCGCCGCCGCAGGCCGTTCTCGCCGTTGCCGGCACCGATAAGCTTTTTCCGGTCCGCCGCCTGTGGTGCGTCGGCCGCAACTATGTCGAACACATCAAGGAGATGGGACAGGACGTGCGCGAGCCGCCGTTCTTCTTCGCCAAGCCGGCCGATGCCATCGTGCCGGATGGCGGAACGGTGCCCTACCCGTCGCTGACCAAGGACATGCATCACGAGGTCGAGCTGGTCGTCGCGCTCAAGAGCGGCGGCCGCAATATCCCGGTGGCGAAGGCGAACGATTGCATCTACGGCTACGGCGTCGGCATCGATCTGACGCGACGCGATCTGCAGATCGCCTCGCGCGACATCAAGCGGCCGTGGGAGATCGGCAAAGCGTTCGATCATTCGGCGCCGTGCGGCGCGCTCAAGCCGGCAGCCGAGATCGGCCATCCCACCGAGGGCCGCATCGTACTCAAGGTCAACGGCAAGGTCCGCCAGGACGGCGATCTCAATCAGATGATCTGGAACGTGCCCGAAGTCATCTCCAAACTCTCGGAGATGGTCGAGCTTGCCCCAGGCGACATCATTCTGACGGGTACGCCGTCGGGCGTCGCCGCCACGGTCGCGGGCGATAAGATCGAGTGCGAGATCGAGGGCGTCGGCACCCTGAAGGTCACGATCGGGCAGCCGCTGAAATAGCGAGTGTCATTCTGGAAACCGCGAAGCGCATTAAAAATTCCGGACGCGCGGGCCAAAAAAAGCCCGCGCCCCGGCATGACACTTATTGCAGCCCTTCGGCCTTGAGCGCTTCCTGCACCTTGGGCCGCGCCGCGACGCGATCCATGTAGGCCTTGATGTTGGGCCACTTGGACAGATCGACCTCGATGCGCGGCGACCAGCGCAGCACCGTGAACAGATAAGCGTCGGCGACCGTAAACTTGTCGCCCGTCAGGTATTGCTTGCCCGCGAGTTTCTGGTCGATCCAATCGAACCGCTTGCCGAGATTCTCCTTCGAGATTTTCTTGAATTCCTCGGGCGTGGTCGGCCGGAAGATCGGCCCATAGGTCTTGTGCAGCTCCGAGGTGACGAAATTCAGCCACTCCATGACGCGGTAGCGATCGAGCGAACCGGCGGCGGGCAACAAATCCGAACCAGGCTTCTGATCGGCCAGATACTGCACGATCACCGGCCCCTCGGTGAGCCGCTCGCCATTATCCAGCTCCAGCACCGGAACCTGACCCTTGGCATTGATGCCCCAGTAATCCTTGCCGCTCTTGGTCTTCTTCTCGCGGTTGTCGACCTGTTCGAGATCGAGATTGATGCCCGCCTCGCGCGACACGATGTGCGGCGACAGCGAGCAGGCGCCCGGCGCAAAATACAGTTTCATGACATTAGTCTCCCTTCGTACACAGGTTTGCGTTGCTCATTCATATCAATGCAATGCTGCGCATATAGCACACGCATCCAGTGAGACAACCGAAGGAACCCCGCGGTTCCTGGCGCGTTAGCAGCTGCCGACGTTAGCAGCTACCGACATCGGCGAAGATATTTGGCGCTGGAGATCATCATGAACGCCCGACGTGTCATGCGCGTGCAACCACCGTTCCCGCTCGGCGATATGACCGTTGCACCGGCCGCCCTGACCGGACGCGCCGAGGCTGACATGGCGCAGGCCATGGCGGCTGCGCTTGCCGAATACGAAGCGCCGAGCGCGGCCGAAGTGCTGGGCCGGCTGCGGCGTGCGTTTCCACTGGCGCCGCTTGGCGCGCGGCTGACGGCGCTTGGCCTGATGATGGAGCGCAATCTCCGGCCAAACTGACCTTTAGAGTCCCAGGTACGCGCTGCGCACGCGATCGTCGGCAAGCAATTCGGTGCCGGTGCCGGTGAGCGTGATGCGGCCGTTTTCCAGCACATAGGCGCGGCTCGCAAGCTTCAGCGACAGCGCCACGTTCTGCTCGACCAGCAGGCATGTGAGCCCGTCGCGATTGAGATCGCGGATGGTGCCGAGCATGTTGTGAACGACGGCCGGCGCCAGCCCGAGCGACGGCTCATCGAACATGATCAGCTCCGGCGATCCCATCAGGCAACGCCCAATCGCCAGCATCTGCTGCTCGCCGCCCGACAGCGTGCCGGCAGCCTGCCGCTCGCGTTCGGCCAGCACCGGAAACATCCCCAGCACATGCTTGCGGTTCTCGTCGCGGCGCGCGCGGGCGCGCGGCAGCAGCGCCCCCATGTCGAGATTTTCGGCAACCGTCAGCGTCGGGAAAATCTGGCGGCCCTCGGCCACCTGCCCGATGCCGAGATTGCAGACCCGGTGGCTCGGCCAGCCGGCGATATCGGTCGCGCCGAACAGGATGCGGCCGCGCGCCGGCCGCAGCATGCCGGCGATGGCGCGAATGAGCGAGGTCTTGCCGGCGCCGTTGGCGCCGACGATGGCGACGATCGCGCCCTGCTCGATGTCGAGCGACACGCCGTCGAGCGCCTGCGCATCGCCGTAGAACACGTCGAGGTTTTCCACGCGCAGCATCACACGACCCGAACATTAATTTCAGATTGGCCCAGATAGGATTGCACCACGGCCGGATCGCGCACCACCTCGCGCGGTTCGCCCTCGGCGATGGCGACACCGTGATCGAGCACCAGCACGCGCGACGCCAGCGCCATCACCGCCCGCATGACGTGCTCGATGAGCAGGATCGTCAGCCCACTGTCGCGGTTGAGCTCGCGCAGCACGCCGACCAGGCGGTCGACTTCGGTCGGCCGCAAGCCGGCCACGACTTCGTCGAGCAGCAAAAGCTTCGGCTCGGTGGCGAGCGCGCGCATGACTTCGAGGCGCTTGCGATCCGGCAGCGTCAACGACGACGCCGGATAGTGGCGGCGGTCGAACAGATCGAAACGCAGCAGCAGTTCGTGCGCCCGGACCCGCGCCGCACCGACGTCGTGCCGGCGCAGCAGCGCGCCGACAATGACGTTATCCTCGACGCTCAGCGCCGGAAACGGACGCACCAGCTGGAACGTGCGGGCGATGCCGCGGCGGCACACCACATCCGGCGCGAGGCCTGTGATATCTTCGCCCGCGAAGCTGACCGTGCCGGAATCCGGCGGAATGGCGCCGGCGATCATATTGAACAGCGTCGTCTTGCCGGCGCCGTTGGGACCGATCACGGCGAAGATCGCGCCCTCGGGCACCGCAAAGCTCACGCCATCGACGGCGACCAGGCCGCGGAAGCGTTTGCTGAGACGCGTGAGCGAAAGCAACGCCGTCATCGCTTGCCCTTGTCGATGCCGAGCCGCCGGGCCAGCGGCGGCCAGATGCCCTCGGGGAGCGCCACGACGACAAGCAGCAGACAAATGCCGTAGAACACCTGCTTGGCGCCCGGCAGATCGAAGCCGAGCGCCGCCATGATCGAGGTCACCGACTCCGCCATGCCGGTGAGCACGAACGCGCCCAGCACCGGCCCGAACAGCGTGCCGACGCCGCCGATGATCGGACCGAGAATCATCTCGATCGACTGCGTGATGTTGAAGACCTGTTCGGGAAACAGGTTATTGTAGAAGAACGCGTAGAACACGCCGGCGAACGAGGTCACCGCCGCCGAGATCATCAGCGCATACATCTTATAGCGGAACGTGTTGATGCCGGTGGCGCGCGCCGCCTGCTCGTCCTCGCGGATGGCGAGCCAGAAATAGCCGATGCGGCTCTTGAGCAGCGCCCGCGACAGCACGAACGCCACGGCGGTCGCAGCCAGCATGACATAATAGAACATGGTCGGGTTGCCGCGCAGCCGCCACAAGTCGTCGTGGGTATATTGCGCGACCGGCAGAAACAAACCCGCCGACGCATGCACAAAATCGAGATGATCGAAGCCGACGCGGGCGAACTCGGCGAAGGCGATTGTCAGGATCGCGAAATAGACGCCGGCGACGCCGAAGCGGAACGCGAGAAAACCGATGATTGCGGCGCAGCCCGCGGCGACCGGAATGGCCGCCAGGAACCCAAGCCACGGCGCCACGCCGTAACGGGTGAACAAGACCGCCGCAACGTAGGCGCCGAGCCCCGCGTAGATCGCATTGCCGAGCGAAAGCTGGCCCGCAAAGCCCATCATGATGTTCCAGGCCTGCCCCGTATAAGCCAGATAAAGCGCAACGATCATCACCGTGAGCAGATAATCGTTGACCACGAACGGCGCGATCACGAGCACAGCGACCACCGCGCCGAGCAGCCAAAGCGAGCGGCGCGTCGCGCCCTCGGCAAGCCGCGCGATCATGCGGTCCTCTTGCCGAGGATGCCCTGCGGCCGCAACAACAGCACCAGGACCAGGATGGCGAACGAGAACATGGTCTTGGCCGAAGGCGTGAACAAAAGGCCGGCAATCGCCTCGGTCAGCCCGATCAGGACGCCGCCGATCAGTGCGCCGGCCATCGAGCCGAGTCCGCCGGTGATGACGATGACGAAGGCGAGCAGCGTATAGGCCGGCCCGAGCATCGGGGTGACGTCGGTGATCAGCGACATCATGGTGCCGGCGGCACCGACACACGCCGCGCCGATGCCGAAGGTCAGCGCATAGAGCCGTTTCACGTCGAGCCCGATCACCAGCGCGCCCGTGTAGTTGTCGGCGCAGGCGCGGATGGCCTTGCCGAACAGCGTGAAGCGAAAGAATGCAAACAGCGCCACCGTCACCACGATGGCGGCGGCGGCGGCGTAGGCCTTGGACGCATCGACGATCACCGGCCCGAGCTGGAAGCTGTCATAGGCGTAGGACGTCTGGATGGTCTGCGCGTCCGGCCCGAAGATGATCAAGAGCGTGTTGACGATGATAAGCGCTAACGCCACCACCAGCAGAAACTGGCTGTGCTCGGGACGGGTGATGAACGGATTGATCAGACCTGCCTGGAGCACGTAGCCGAATACGAACATCACCGCCGCGATCGGCACCAGCATGACCAGCGGATCGAGGTGAAACGCCGCGAACAGCACGACCGCGATATACATCGCGATCGACATCATCTCGCCGTGGGCGAAATTGACAATGCGCACCACGCCGAAAATGACCGACAGGCCGAGGGCCATCAGGCCGTAGACCAACCCGGTCAGAACTCCGGCGACGACGACGTTCAGATAAACGGCTAGCGACACCGCTCAGGACCGGGCACGTCTACGTCCGGTTCTGATAGGATTTCATCGGCCATTCCAGCTTGGCGTTGGCAGCCTCTTTGGGCGCGACCGTCACCTGCTTGCCGCCGCGATTCTGGACGGCGCCGCACTTCAAGCCGATATTCTGCCCCTTGGCGTCGAACATGATGCCGGGTCCGATGCTGACATTGTCGGTGATGTGGGTCGCGTGCAGCGCGGCAGCCAATGCCTTCGGGTCGCTCGAACCGGCGCGCTTGTAGGCGTCGGCGGCGATCAGCAAGGCCTCGAACGTGTACACATGATTGGTGTTCATGTTGAGGTCAGGGAATTTCTTGGCGAATGCATCCTGGAGCGTCTTGGTCAGCTTCTTGTTCGGATCGTACCAGGGCACCAAGCTGATGGGTCCATCCGAAAGCTTGCCCAGTGTCTTGGTGTATTGGTTCTCGTACCAGCCCGGCCCCCAGCTCAAGATTGCATTCGGCGTCCAGCGCTGCTTGACCATCTCGCGCGTCAGCAGCATCGCATCGTTGAGGCGGCCGACCACAAGCATGATCTCCGCATTGGCGGCTTTCGCTTTCGTCACTTCAACGGAGAGGTCGCGAGCGCCGGGATCGTAGGAGATTTCCTCGACGATCGTGTATGGCGGTTTCATGCCGTGGATGCCCTTGGCCATCCCGGTGCCGAACAGGTCGTTGACGTGCAGAAACACCGCGGTCTTTGGCGTGACGCCCGCGATGCTGAAGACCTCCATTTGCTCGGCGAACTCGTCGTGGAGCAGCATCGGCACGGTCGGGAAGTTGCGCACCACGAACTTGTAGCCCTGCTCGGTGATCTGCGGATCGCTGCCGACGTTGATCACGAGCGGGATGCCCTTCTGCTCGGCGACCTGGGCGACGGCCGTGGTCTGGCCGGAATCGAACGCGCCGATCAAAAGCTGCGCACCGTCGCTGACGAGCTTTTCAGCGTGCTCACGCGCGGTGTTGACGTTGGATTCGGTGTCGCCGTTCATGATCGTCAGTTCCGGCAGCCCGAGCGATTTCAGGATCGGCGGCGTGATGTCGACGCCGCGCTGGCAGTCCTGGCCGATGCCGGCCTCGAAACCTGACCGCGGCAGGATCACGCCGACCTTCAGCGGGCCTCCGGCGGCGCGCACGATGGCGGGCGCCGCCACAGCCGCAGCGGCCACTCCCGCCGTAAAAGTTCGGCGGGTGATGCGGCGTGGGTTGGCAAATGGTTTGCGATGCATGGTTATCCTCCCGTGGCTTGTATGTCTCAGCCTATCCCCAAAATGCCGGATTTTATGCGGCCGTCACAGGCGCGAAAAGGTCGCGACTGCAGCAAGCTCCCATCTCAGGCGCCGGTTACTCCATATTGTTGACCTGGACAACAATTCCGTCAATACCGTGGACCCATGGGCGGTGCGCGCGACAGAGACCGCATGACCTTCGGCAGCAATCCACGGCGCAAATCTTACGTGCCGCGCAGCCGAACGCCGACGCGGCGCAACCCGAGGCCGGCGGTCGCGCTCGACTCGCTCAACAACCATCTCGGCTATTTCATCCGCCGTCTCCAGGTGTGGATTTTCCAGGATTTCATCCACACGCTGAGGCCTGTCCATTTGAGCCCGGCGCAGTTTTCGGTGCTGGTCATCGTCAGCGCCAATCGCGGGCTGTCGCAAGCGGAGCTTGCCGCAACACTGGGAATCGAACGGGCACGGCTGGTGCGGCTCCTGCATCGGCTGCAATCGCGCGGCCTGGTCGCACGATTGCGCTCAAGCGCGGACGCACGCCGCCATGAGTTGGAGCTGACGCCCGAGGGTAACGCCGTCCTCATGCAGGCGAAGGGTCTGGGCGCCCGGCACCAGAAGCGGCTGATCCAGAAGCTCGGTGCCGAGCGGCACGCAGTTTTGCTGCAAGCGCTGCGCGAGACCTAGCTTTTCATCGTGAACAGAAGCTCGATGGCCGCGGCAATACGCAGAAGCCGAAGGTCTTCACCATTGCGGCCGACCAGCATAAGACCCGCCGGGGTCCGCGGCGGCGCATCGGGAATCGGCAGCGTCACCGCGCACAAGTCGAAGAAGTTGATGATCGCGGTGTTGCGTAACAGCGCGGCATTGCGGATGCTGAAGACCTTCGGGTCCGCCACCTCCGCAATGGTCGGCGCCACGATCGACGTGGTCGGCATGATCAGCGCGTCGAGACCAATGAGTCGCGTATCCATGAGGCCGACAAGCCGCGCCCGCGTCCGCATCATGTCGACGTAATCGGCCGCCGACACCTCACAGCCGCGCGCGATGCGCGCCCGCACGTTCGGATCGATGTCGCCAGGGCGGCGGCCCATCCAGTCGCGATGGATGGCGCACGCCTCCGGCGGCGAGATGCCGCCCTTGGCGTTGACGTCGTTCATGGCGTCGAACAGCGGCAGCGTCTCACGGCTGACGCGCACACCAGCGCCGTCGAGCCGCTTGACCGCCGCCGCAAATGCCGCCGCCACCGTGTCGTCAAGCCGATCGAGCGGCAGGCCTTCGGCCACGCCGAAGCGGAGCCCTTTGAGCGCTGCGACATTAAGCGGCGCGAAGGAAAGCGCCTCGCCGGCCATGACCGCGTCCGCCTTGGCGCAATCGGCAACGCTGCGCGCAATCGGTCCGATCGAGTCCAGCGTGTAGCTCAACGGAAACGCGCCGTCGGTCGGCACCCGCTGCCGGCTCGGCTTGAAGCCGACGAGGCCGCACAGCGCAGCCGGAATCCGCACCGAACCGCCGGTATCGGTGCCGATCGAAATCTCGCATAGGCCGTCGGCGACGGCGACCGGCGCGCCGGACGACGAGCCGCCGGGAACGCGGCTGCGGTCGCGCGGATTGGCCGGCGTGCCGAAATGCGGATTGGCGCCGACACCCGAGAATGCAAACTCGACCATGTTGGTCTTGGCGACGATCACCGCGCCGCCGGCGCGCAACCGCCGCACGATCGCGGCGTCGGCCGCGGCCGGTTTCGCCTCCTCGGCGAGAATCTTGGACCCGGCCCGCGTCGGTTCACCGGCCACATCGAACAGGTCCTTGATGCTGACGATGACGCCGTCGAGCGGCCCGAGCGAAATGCCAAAGCGCGCCCGCGCATCGGCCGCATCGGCCGCCGCCCGTGCCGCGTCTTGATAAACGGTGAGGCAGGCGCGCGCACCCTCCCCCTTCGGGTCGGCGATGCGCGCCAACGCCTGTTCGAGCCGATCCCGGCAAGGTGTGTTTTGCATGATTGGATTTGCCATCAGTGAATTCGCCTTCGGTAGCTGCGAGCTTATGAAACGAATGTCAAATCCGTGCTTTCGGGGGCCAATGGTCAATTTCGGGGGGAAAAAGCCATTGCGCAATACCGTGATTGCCGAATCACTCCTGCCGCCATCTGCCAATATCGACTTCAGCCCCTACACACGACCGACGGACTGAGCTAGCGTCTCACCGCGGAATTGCGCGTGGAATGCCAGTTGTTGGAGGCGCTTTCATGAAACTTCGCCGCCGCGAATTTCTTCATCTGGCCGCAGGCGTTGGCGTGCTGCAAGTGCCGCAAGTCGTATACGCACAGGGCTATCCGACCCGGCCGGTGCGCCTGGTTGTCGGATTCGCCCCCGGTGGCGGCAACGACATCACGGCACGCCTGATAGGGCAATGGCTGTCGGAGCACCTTGGGCAACCGTTTGTGATCGAGAACCGGCCGGGCGCAGGCACCAACATCGCCACCGAGGCCGTCGTGCATGCGACGCCTGATGGCTACACGATCCTTTTTACTTCACCCACGGCGGCGATCAACGCGACGCTATATGAAAAACTCAATTTCAATTTTATCCGCGACATGACGCCGATTGCGGGCATCATGCGCATACCCGACGTCATGGTGGTCAACCCATCCGTGCCGGCCAAAACGGTGCCGGAGTTTATCGCTTACGCCAAAGCTAATCCCGGCAAGGTCAACGCAGCGTCTCCTGGAGTTGGCACTTCGGTCCATTTGTCCGCCGAGCTGTTCAAGATCATGACTGGCGCCCCTATGGTGCACGTTGCGTATAAAGGCTCCGCGCCCTCGCTCACGGATCTGATCGGCGGACAGGTACAGGTGTCGTTCGCAACGATGCCTGCATCCATTGGGTTTATAAGGAGCGGAAAGCTGCGCGCGCTGGCGGTGACGACGGCAATGCGTTCGCCGCAGCTGCCAGACGTACCGACTGTGGGCGAGTTCGTGCCAGGTTACGAGGTGAGCTCGTGGTATGGCCTGTGCGCGCGAGCGGGGACGCCTGCCGAGGTCGTTGACACGATCAACAAGCAAGTCAACGCGGCCCTTGCTGACCCAAAGATGAAAGCGCGGCTCGCCGAGTTGGGCGGCATTCCGATTGCGGGCTCACCCGGCGATTTCGGCAAGCTCATCGCCGCCGAAACCGAGAAGTGGGCAAAGGTGATCCGGACGGCGAACATCAAGCCGGAATAAGCGCGTGCAGGGGCAAAAGGCGCATAGCGCCGTACCCGCGCGTTTTCGGACAAACAGCAAAAATACGCGTGGGGTTCGCTATGCTCAGCCCTACATCCGCACAACGCGCCGCAGATGCAATTCGAAAACCTGAGCGCTCTCCGCGTCTTAAGTACGAATCAAGCCAATCAAGGCGGCGTGCCACAATTGCGGCGTCGCGAATCGAACAAACAGCGCGGGATGATTCTTTGTTGAATCAACAGGATGGCAGTGGCTAAATTTCTTGGATTCTCTTCGCCCATCGAACTAAAAGACCTCATCTCGCCTTTCGAAGGGACGTTCTTCGCGAGGACACTCCTTGGGACGGGGCGAGCGCGGTGCCCGCGGGCGGATTTGTAACCCGCTCCCGGGCGGCATCGGGCATCATCCTGCCGGCACAATGACCGGCATGCGAGGTGCTCGCTGTACGGGGACAGTCGTTCGTTTTTCCGGCGCGGGTAACGCCTGCGAGTGGTGCATGATCTTGCCGGAAAACCGGCATCCACTTTTCCGGATCATGCATGGCGAAGCGCAAGGTCTTTGCCTCCCGGTTGAGGCGGCCGTACAGGACTGAACGCTCCGGACTGCTCCTCGGAAGCATGGCCTGGTGCCGGGCCTTGGGGACCAGCTGTCTCCCTGGCCAGAGCCGCAGTGGGACGCCGAGAGGCGAGCTGCCCCCTCCCTATCCCTCCCCCGCGA
>Ga0265313_10000023_pt1 | contig 140222 bp, 127 predicted proteins | sample 4123metaG_FD_203122 | JGI IMG/M metagenome (GOLD analysis project Ga0265313, IMG submission 203122) | Rhizosphere microbial communities from Carex aquatilis grown in University of Washington, Seatle, WA, United States - 4-1-23 metaG | ecosystem: Host-associated > Plants > Roots > Rhizosphere... | reverse complement strand
CGCGGAAGAATTCGCGCGGGTTGAGCGGGAGTTGGTAGCCGAGTTCGGGCTTGGCTTTCTCGAACGGCCCATCGCGGTAAAGCCGGGCGCCACCGCCGTAAGCGCCGGCGAGTTGCCGGTCGATGAATGTGGCGACGCCGCATTGGCTGCCCGACGGCGACACATCGTCAGCCGGGATCAGCGTGTCGGCCGCCGCCACGACGAAGGCGTGCTCGGTCTCGGTCAAGGTGAGCAACGGCTCTGCTTCGGGGGCGGCGGCCGCGGGCGCGGCAGCCGGTGCGGCCAGCGCTTGCTCTTCCGGGGTGAGTGATGCGGCGAGCGCGGTCCCCGCCCCCATCAGGAAGTTCCGACGGCGTATCGGATGACTGTCGTCAGCCATGGCGTCCCTCCGTTTGGTTCGCTTTCGCTCGTGGAGCGCTGCGCCGCGCGCGCAACCTCGGCGCGCGTGCGATCGTTCTTGCTTGTTCCGGAGAGGATATTCCGATTTGCGCGGCAACGCGAGACGTTCGTTAGCCGGGCTCCATGCCCTTGGACTTGAGCACCGGTGTGGCTGCTGGCGACCTGAGATACTCGATCAGTAGCTTGGCGTCGCGCGCATTCTTGGTGGCGTTTGACGCGCCCGCCGAGAATACAAGGAAGGACTGCACGTCAGCGGGAAACGGCCCCGCCAGTCGCGCGCCGGCCACCGGGAGAATTTCGCTCACCGGCCCCAACCCCATTTCGACCTCACCCCTGGCAACCGCAACCGGCGCGGATTTGTTCAACAGCTTTATCTTCGGCTGCAGCGCGTCGGCGATGCCGAGCTTCTTGATCATGGTCTCGCTGCCGCTGCGGCTCGCGCCAACGCCGTTATATCCAATCGACTTGGCGTTCATTAGCGCCGCTTTGAGCGCCGCGTCAGTGCTCACGTCCGGCGTCGTCGCATCGGCGCGGACGGCAACGCCAAGGCCGGCACGAGCGATCGGCGCGCTGACAGCAGCGTTGATTTTGCCTGATTGGATGAGCGCGTCAGTAAGCGGCCCCGTCAACACCGAAACGTCGAAGACCGCCCCTTGATCGATTTGACCTTTCAACACTGCGGCCGGGCCAAAAGTGAAAACCAATTTGTCGCCGGTCGCTTTCTCGAATAGCGGCCCCATCTCTTCCAGGGCGCTCTTGATCGCCGTTGAGGCGAGCAACTTCATTTCGGCTGCTTGAGCCGAAAGGCTCACCAGCGGCAATATCAGTCCCGCGATCACCAATGTCATCGCGCGATACCGCGTCATCAAATCGCTCCCGCGCGCCCCGGCATTTCAGATGAGCGAACTAGTTTAGCTATAGACCGAGGCAATCGCCAGAAACTCGTCGGCATTAAGACTGGCCCCGCCGATCAAGGCGCCGTCAACATTCGCAATCGCCATCAGGTCTTTGGCGTTCGCCGGCTTCACCGAACCTCCGTATAGGATGCGGACCGCCTCCGCTGCCGGACCGTAGCGCGATACGAGGCGATCGCGGATAAAACCGTGCATGTCGCCGACATCGGCCGGAGTCGGTATGACGCCTGAGCCGATAGCCCAGACCGGCTCATAGGCGACGACAAAATCCGGCGTACCGTCGGGCAGCGAGCCGTCGAGCTGCGCGCCAACGACGGCCCGTGCGCGGCCGGCATCGCGCTCGGCGCGCGTCTCGCCGACACAGATAATGGGCAGGAGTCCGGCGCGGCGTGCCGCCAGCGCCTTGGCACGCACCTGCGTATCCGTTTCATGGTGGTCGTGGCGCCGCTCGGAGTGGCCGACAATCACGGCGGTCGCATGCGCATCGGCCAGCATCTCGGCCGCGACATCCCCGGTGTGGGCGCCCGACGGCTTGGCGTGGCAATCCTGGCCGCCAATCGCGACCCGCGTGCCGTGCGCATGCGCCGCAAAGGCGGCGACAAGCGTGAATGGCGGACAGATCAGTACGTCCACCGCGGCGGCAAGCTTGGCCGTCCCGGCGATAATGTGGTCCAGCGTCGCCGACGCGGCGGATAGGCCATTCATCTTCCAATTGCCTGCGACAAGCGGGCGGCGCGTCATGTTCGAGGCCTCAAAAATGCGACAAAGAGCCGTTAGCAGACCGATTGCATGGCGAAAAGGGACGTTTTAACAGTCAATTCAGTCGATTGCGGCGCAATGCGACCATCCGTATGATGCGCCGCCCTTGCTTCGGCAGGGCGATATTCTTCACCTGACCAAGCTGGAACTTATGCTTCGAGGGATTCGTAAAGCCTCCGAAAATTGGCTCGGCCGCATCCTCATGGCCATCGTCCTGTCGGTCCTTGCCGGCAGTTTCGCGGTTTGGGGGATCAACGATATTTTTCAGGGCTACAGCGCAACCTACCTCGCCAAGATCGGCGACACCGAAATCCAGCAGGACCAGTTCAGCCAGGCCTATAACGAACGCCTGCAGCAGCTCGGTCAGCAGCTCGGGCGTCCGATTCCGCCCGAGCAGGCGGCCGCGCTGGGGGTCGATCGGCAGGTGCTGGCCCAACTGATCGCGCAGGCCGGGCTCGATCAGCTCGGCCGCCGCATGCGGATCGGCATTCCGATGTCCGACGTCGTGGCGCAGGTTCTGGCCGACCCGCACTTCCAGACGCCAACCGGTCAATTCGACCGCGCGCAGTTCGAAGGCTTCCTGCAATCCATCGGATTTTCGGAACAGCGCTACTTCGACGAATTACGCCGTACGATTCCGCGCCGCGAAATTACGGACGCAGTCTCCGGCGGCATCAGCGTGCCAAAGATATATCTCGACAGTGTCAATCAGTTCCAGAACCAGGAGCGCAGCATTGAATATGTCGCGCTCGGTCCGGAACAGGCCGGCGATATTCCGCAGCCGACCGCCGAAGAGCTGACCAAGTATTTCAATGACCGCAAAATCCTGTTTCGCGCGCCCGAGTACCGGAAGGTCGCGACCGTCGTCGTTACGCCAGCCGAACTGGCGAAGTCGATTACGGTTTCCGATGCCGACGCCAAAAAGCGCTATGACGATAACCTGAAGCAATTTCAGACTCCTGAGCGCCGTCACATCGAGCAGATCGTATTTCCGAATATGGCGGAGGCGCAGGCCGCCAGCGCACGTCTCAAGTCCGGGATCAAGTTCGATGCTCTCGCCGCCGAGCGCGGCTTAAAGGCAAGCGACACCGATCTCGGGACGGTGGCAAAATCGGCGATCATCGATCCGACCGTCGCTGACGCTGCGTTTGCGCTCAAGCCGGGTGAGGTGAGCGCGCCCGTTCAGGGCAAGTTCGGCGTGGTCATCATTACGGTGTTGAGCGTCGAGCCGGGCGATACGAAGCCGTTCAGCGTTGTCGCGCCATTCATCAAGAGCGACATCGCGCTCGAACGCGCCAAAAGCAAAGTTCAGGACCTTCACGACAAGATGGAGGATGCGCGCGCCGGCGGCGGTACGCTCGCCGACGCGGCGAAAACCCTTGGACTCCATGCAGTCACGCTCGATATCGACCGTTCCGGACGCGATCCTTCCGGCAAATTCGCCGCCGCCATTCCCGCCGCCACCACCGTAATCAGCGGTGCATTCTCCAACGATGTCGGCGTGGACACCTATCCGGTCGACGCCGACGGCGGTTACGTCTGGTACGAGGTCGAAGCGGTGACCCCGGCGCGTGATCGCACGCTCGATGAAGTCAAGACCGAGGTCGAACAGCGCTGGCACGATGACCAGGTCGCGGCGCGCATCAAAACCAAGACCGCCGATCTGCTGAGCAAGCTCAAAAGTGGAAATCCCTTCGACGCGCTGGCCAAGGCCGACAACGTAACGGTCCAGACCGCAAAGGATTTGAAACGCGGCCCGGTCAGTAATGGCATCTCAGCCAAGGTGATCGACGCGGTATTTCATACCGCGAACGGCGCGTTTGGCAGCTCTGAAGGCGACAAGCCCACGCAATGGGTCGTATTCCGCGTCAGCGATGTCAAAACGCCGCCGCTCGATCCAAATTCGGCCGACGGCAAGAAGCTCGTGCAATTACTGCAGCAGGCCGTGAGCGACGATGTCTTCACCCAGTATCTCGGTTGGCTGGAAGACAATCTCGGCACCACCATCAATCAGGCCACGCTGTCGCGCGCCGTGGGCAACACTCCGCTACCGGATAGCGAGTAATGCAGATTGAGCCTGCGGCCGGCGAATTCGCCGCGCGCTATGCAGCTGGTTCCCCGCAGGTCGTCTGGACGACGCTGGTCGCCGACCTGGAAACGCCGGTTTCAGCGTTCCTCAAGGTGACCGCCGCAGCGGCTCGGGGACCCCGCCGCAAACGCACCCGGCCGATCAGTTTTCTGCTCGAATCCGTTGAGGGTGGCGCGGTGCGCGGGCGCTATTCGATCATCGGTCTTGATCCGGACCTGATCTTCCGCGCGAGCGGCACCTGCGCCGAGATCAACCGCAATCCGCATGATCGGCCGCATGACTTCAGGCCCGCTGCGGAAGCGCCCTTGGCCGCGCTGCGTACGCTGATCGAACAGAGCCGAATTGCGCTGCCGGATGCGCTGCCGCCCATGGCGGCGGGCGTGTTCGGCTATCTCGGCTACGACACGGTGCGGCTCATGGAGGATACGCTGGCAGCGCCCGCCGGCGATCCGATCGCCATCCCGGACGGCATTATCGTGCGCCCCACCTTGGTGATCGTGTTCGATGCCGTCGAAGACACGATCACCGTCGTTACTCCGGTGCGGCCACAAAGGTCGGTGAGTGCGAAAGCGGCGCTCGGGCGCGCGCGCAAACGCCTGGGCGAGATCGTGGCCGCGCTCGATAGGCCGCTCGGCAAATCCGCGGCCGAGACTCACCGCGGCCCGCTCGACGTCGCGCCGCGTTCAAACACCACGCCCGCGCAATTCAAGCGCATGGTGGTGCGCGCAAAAGAGTACATTGCGGCCGGCGATATCTTTCAGGTGGTGCTGTCGCAGCGCTTCGAAGCGCCGTTTCGATTGCCGCCGTTCGCGCTCTATCGCGCGCTGCGCCGGATCAATCCGTCGCCTTATCTGTTTTTTCTCGATTACGGAAACTTCGCAATTGCGGGATCGAGCCCGGAGATCTTGGTCAAAGCGGAAAACGGCGTCGTGACGATCCGACCGATTGCCGGCACACGACCGCGCGGAGCAACGCCGCACGAAGACGCGGCGCTTGAGGCGGAACTGCTCGCCGACCCCAAGGAACGCGCCGAGCACCTGATGTTGCTCGATCTTGGACGCAACGATGTCGGACGGGTCGCTGAGATCGGCAGCGTCAAGGTTACCGATCAATTCTTCATCGAACGCTACAGCCAGGTTATGCACATCGTCTCGAATGTCGAGGGCAGGCTGCGCAAGGATTGCGACCCGCTCGATGCGCTGACCGCCGGCTTTCCTGCCGGCACGGTGTCCGGCGCACCGAAGGTGCGCGCCATGCAAATCATCGACGAGTTGGAAAAGGAAAAGCGGTCGCTTTACGCCGGTTGCGTCGGTTATTTCTCTGCCGGCGCCCAGATGGACACCTGCATCGCGCTGCGTACGGCGCTGGTCAAAGATGGCGTCATGTATGTCCAGGCCGGCGCCGGCATCGTCGCGGACTCCGACCCGGAGCTCGAACAGCAAGAGTGCATCAACAAGGCGAAGGCGCTGTTCCGCGCCGCCGAAGAAGCGCAACGCTTCGCCTCCGCCGCGCGCAAATGACGACCTGCGGCTCAATCAGAAAACCCGCCGATGACAAAATGACTAAGGGGGCGAACCGAGTTCGCCCCCTTTTGGTTCTGGCCCACCAAGGTGGTCTGCAGGGCCTGAAGCGGTCGGCCAGGGAGGGAGCTACACAACCCTGACCGCGCCGCTCCTGAGCCCACCCGTCTAGTGGTGCCAGCACCCATAGAATTGGGACCAGCCGACCATGTCCTTCTCGCCGGCGGCCATCTTGCAGAAGTCGCTGGCTGGTGCACCGGGCCTCGAGCGGACCGCGGCCCGCTCCACTGTCGGGCGCGAACCGAAACAGCCATAGTATTCTGACCAGGCCATAGGATTCTTCTGTGATCCGGCCAGCGCGCACATCGGGTTCTTGGCAGGCGCCGCTTGGGCCTGGCCCGTGAGCGCTGGAATTGTGCAGATCGCAAATGCCGAAATGGCCGTGGCAATGAGCAGCTTCTTCATGGCGTGTTTTCCTCCTGTTTTTCCGGACGATCCCGCTTCGGCGGGGGTCCGTTTTGCTGTCGGCGCCGGCCGGGCGCCGGGAGAAAGGATGAGCCGCCGGAGCGCCGATGTATATGGATAGTTTCCTGAATTGGCATATAAATTTATGCGACATTTATGCACGCCCATTGCAACCTGTTGCTGTTGTTTTGGTTGCTGCCGCTCAAGTCCGTGAGCGCGTAAAATAATCGCCGGAATCGGCCGCAGGAGCGGACATGCCATTGTTTTCACTGGACGAACTTGCCGCCGCGGCGGCCACCGTGCGGGCCTTCGTGGCGCCGACGCCGGCCTATGAGTGGCCACTCCTCAGCGCCAAGGCAGCCGCTAGGGTTGTGGTCAAGCACGAAAACCACACGCCAACCGGATCGTTCAAAGCCCGCGGCGGCCTTGTATACGTGGATGCATTGTGCCGCGCCGGCCCCACGCCCAAAGGGCTCGTTACCGCGACGCGCGGTAATCACGGTCAGTCGGTCGCACTCGCGGCCGCGCGCAATGGCATTCGCTGCACGATCGTTATCCCCGAAGGAAATTCGCCCGAGAAAAACGCGGCGATGCGGGCCTTTGGCGGCGAACTTGTCACCGCCGGCACGGATTTCGATGCGAGCCGCGCCGTCGCCATGCAGATGGAACGCGAGCACGGCTACCATTTCGTTCCCTCCTTTCACATCGAGCTGGTGAAAGGCGTCGCCACCTACGCGCTCGAACTCTTTACCGCCCATACCGACCTCGACGTCGTCTACGTTCCGATCGGCATGGGCTCCGGTATTTGCGGACTGATCACCGTGCGCGACCTGCTCGGGCTCAAGACTGAGATCGTCGGTGTCGTCGCCAATAAAGCGCCGGCCTTTGCCTTGTCGTTCGCCGCGGGGCATCCTGTACCAACCAATTCGGCGCGCACATTCGCCGACGGCATGGCGTGCCGCGATCCGCAGCCCGACGCATTCGCGATCATCAAGGCGGGCGCCGCGCGTATCGTTGCCGTCAGTGAAGACGAGATCGCCGAGGCGGTTCGCCTCTACTACACAGCGACGCACAATCTCGCCGAGGGCGCTGGCGCCGCACCGCTTGCTGCGCTGCTGCGAGAGAAGGACCGTTACGCCGGCAAGCGCGTCGGTCTGATCCTGTCCGGCGGCAATATCGACATGGTAGTGCTGGCGCAAATTCTGCGCGGCGCAACACCCGCGGCCTGAAAATCCAAGCCTTTTGGACTCGACAGCTTGTCAGCGGCCGAGAATAATCGAGTCTAACAAACCGCGCCCGATGGAGGACAGCCGTGACAACGACAACGCCCACGCCTGCGGACATGGAAAAGCGCGTCGCCCGTTTCAACAAGTTGCAGACCTACCAGCAGCAGAATTTTTCCGCGCACGGCATTCCGCCCGGCGCGGTAGAGAAAATTACCGCGCGGCGCGTTTACCCGGTGATGGCGCCCGCCGACTACAAGGGCCGCAGCGCCGGCGCCCCGGTCAAAGGACCGCGCGGATTGATTGTGACGATCGCGGAGTGCGAACCGGGGAACGGGCCCGGACTGCATCGCCACCTCAACACCGTCGAAAACTTCATGTGCCTGTCGAGCCGTTTCGAGATCGCTTGGGGCGATCGCGGCGAGCACTCACTTGTCCTTGAACCGCTCGACATGATTTCAGTGCCGCGCGGCGAGAACCGCAGCTTCCGCAATGTCGGCAGCGAGACCGGCCGCCTCCTCGTCATGATAGTGCCGGAAAGCGACGAGCAGGCAGATCCGATTTCCTACGCGCCGAGCCTGGCGCGCGAAATAGAGAGCGAGTTCGGCAAAGGCGCGCTCCAGGGTCTGCAGCAGATCGGCTTCAAGTTCGAAGACGAACCGACCGCGGCGTAACGCGACGCCGCTGTGCTGCGGCGTCCTAGTCGCCCGAAGGGACGAACTTGTAACCGTCGCCCCAGCGGCGCACCTGCGCCGTTGATGGCATGGGGAAATGCGTCAGGCACATCAGCGTCGGCTCTTCGCAGAAGCGGTCAAACACCTGACGCCGCGTTCGCCCGGCTTGCGCCGAGTCGTAATCCGCCAGCATCCCAAGATCGGGATATTTGCCCTGGATCGGCGAGTGGATCATATCGCCGGTGATCAGCGCGTCCTTGCCACTGCTGCCGACCAGGACGGAGAAATGGTCGATGGTGTGACCCGGCGTCGGCACAAGCTGCACCGTTTCGCTGAAAGCGAAATCGCTTGTGACGATTTGCTCGCGCTTGGCCGCGACGATCGGCAGCACCGAATCGGTGATCCACGGCAAACTCTGCGGATTTTCCTTCTCGCGCGCGGTCCAATACGAAAGCTCGCGGTCCGCCATGATGTAGCGCGCCTTCGGAAAGGTCGGCACCCAGCGGCCGTTTTCGAGCTTGGTGTTCCAGCCGACATGATCTCCGTGCAGATGCGTACACATCACGTAATCGATGTCGTTGACGCTCAGGCCCGTCCCGGCGAGGGCTTTCTCGAAGCGATCGCTGTTCATCATATTCCAGAACGGGCGCGTTGGTCGCGTCTTGTGATTGCCGACGCACGAATCGATCAGAATATTGTGGTGCGCCGTCTTCACGACAAAACCCTGAATGCGGAGCACGACGCCGCCGTCCGGGTCGATAAAGGTCGGCTGCAGCCACGATCTGTTTTCGTCGAGCGTTTCCTTCCCGAGCTTCGGAAAAAACTCCAAAGCTTTGAAGAAAGACCCCTGCTGTTCGACGATCGGATAGATCGTGATGTCCTTGAGCGCGATCGGCATTGTCATGGCTGCATCTTTCCGGACCTGATGAAGTGAAGACGAATGTTATCGGGGCCGCGATGTCGCACACAAGCCCGATGCTTACGGATCACAAACTTGCCAGCCCAAAGTGCCGGCCTTAAGGTCGGCGCAGCGTTTGCGTGTGAAAGCAGGGCGTTGGCTCATGCGAGGACGATCTCGTGCCGTCGCGGCCGCTTCGAGCATTTTCATAGCGGCGGCGATGGCGCCGTCGATCAAATCCGCAGCCGATGCCCAATCCGCTGACCTGGTGCTGTGCGACCGCGTCGCCGCCGATCCAACCGATCCGGACAAGCCGTCCTCGGTACAAGGCGTCACCCGCATTGAACAGCGCGACATTCCGATTGCGATCAAATTCTGCAAAGCGTCGGCGAGTGCATCGCGCCGGGCTCTTTACCAATTGGGCCGAGCCTATGCGGCCAATGGACAATTGAGCGAGGCCATCGCCGCCTATCGCAAAGCCGTGGCCAAAGGCAGTTCGGCCGCCATGGTGGAATTAGGCACGCTGCTTGAAGCCGGCGCCGGCATAGCTAAAGACGAGGCGCAGGCGCGGGCCCTGTTTCAACGTGCCGCGGCGGTCGGCAATCCCCGCGCCCTCACGCGTCTTGCAACAGCCAGCGCTGCAAGCGGCGGAGCAGCCGACCCGGCACAGGAACGCGCGATGCTAACGCGCGCCGCGGAAGGAAACTCGGCCGATGCCCAATTCCAGCTTGGCCTGATGTATGCGAACGGCGTCGGCGGACCGAAAGACGATGCCGCCGCGCGGTCGTGGTTCGAAAAAGCGGCGGCGCAAAATAATCCCAACGCGCTCGAATGGATGGGCTCGTTCGCCGCCAGCGGTCGCGGCGGCCCGCGCGATATCCAGGCGGCGAAGGCCTATTACGCCCGCGCTGCGGCTCTCGGGAACGAAGACGCGAAAGCCCAACTCAAACGCCTCGAATGCTCGATAACCATCAAGGACGCCCGCGGTCACCCGGTGGGATGCTTGTAGTGCGACACTGACACAACGGCCGCGCACTGGATTTCGTCGAGCATAGAGCCTTGAATGCCACGGCCCGCCCAGTTTCGATCGCCGCAGAACAACATCAGAAGCGCAAAGCCGCCGCCACACGGCGGCATTGGGAGAAGAAATGCCAACCCGACGCACACTGTTATTCGCATCGCTTATCGCTGCCACTGCGGCTTCGCCGGTCACACGAGCGGCGGCCGACAGCTTTCCATCGGGACCGATCACCATCGTCGTCTCGTTCCCTGCGGGCGGTAGCATCGACGTGATCATGCGGGCCGTCGCGGCAAAATTACAGCAGCGGCTCGGCAAGCCGGTTGTTGTCGAAAACCGGGCCGGCGCCGGCGGCGTGCTGGCTACGGAAAATGTAATCAAGGCGGCTCCGGATGGGCGAACGCTGCTCGCCTCGGCAAGCTCGATCGCGGCCAATCCGACGCTGTTCAAGTCCTTGCCGTTCGATACGCTCAAGGACCTTCAGTCCGTGTCGCTGATCTTCCGCACGCCATTGGTCCTGGTGGTCAATCCGAAGCTGCCGGTCCACTCGATCGCGGAGCTGATCGCACTCCTGAAGTCCAAACCCGGCCAGATCAATTACGCCCATGGCGGTCCCGGCTCGGCGATCCATCTCGCCGGCGAGTTGTTTCAGGCCATGACGGGCACCAAGATGATCGCTGTGTCCTATCGGGGCGCGCCGCTCGGCCTCAACGATGTCATGGGCGGCCACGTCGCACTGATGTTTGCCGATGCCGGCAGCGTCGTCGGCCAGATCAAAGCCGGCATGGTGCGTCCGCTCGGCGTAAGCTCGACAACGCGCGTCCCGGTGCTGCCCGACGTGCCGACCATCGCCGAGGCTGGCGTTCCCGGCTTTGAGGCGGTCGGCTGGACGCTTGTCTCCGTCCCCGCAGCGACGCCGAATTCCATCGTCGACCGCTTGAGCACCGAACTCGCGGCCGCCGCCGCCACTCCCGATGTCAAGGCGCTGATTGTCAAGCTCGGCACCATCCCGGTCCAGAGTCCGCCGCCGGCCGAACTGCAAAAATTCCTGGCGTCGGAGATCGATCGCTGGGGCGAGCTGATCCGTCACGCCGGTGCGGCGAATACGCTGTAGGCGTTGCCTGCCTGCGGCAAAGTATTCAAAAAATTCTCCAAAAAGGAAATCCAATGAGTGAAGAAACGCTGTTGCGCGAAAAGACCGCGACATTGGCGCGCATGCTCAATATGCAAGGCACGATCGGCATGTTCGGCCATGTCTCGATCCGCGTTCCGGGTACGCCCAAGTGTTTCATCAGTCCGGGCGCCAGCACGGACAAGGCCACCGTGCGGCCCGAGCAGATTTTCGTCTACAACATCGACGGCACCATCATCGAACACCCGGGCGGTCTCATCCCACTGGAGTGGCGCATTCACACGCAGATTCACCGCGACCGGCCAGACGCCATGTGCGTGTGCCATTTGCACGCCCCGCACGCCCGCGCTCTCGGCATCGCCGGCAAGCAGCTCAAGCCGGTGTTTCTGCACGGTTCGTTTCTGTGTACCGGCGTGCCGACCTGGGACAACCCACGCCTGGTCGTGAACGACGATCAGTCAGCCGATTTGTCGCGCGCGCTCGGCAACCATCGCGTCGCGCAGATGCGCGGCCATGGCAGCGTCGTCGTCGGCGCCACCGCCGAAGAGGCGTTTTTCGCCTGCACGTTTCTTGAGGAGAACGCCCAGATCCAGCTCCAGGCCGAGATCATGGGCGGCGCCGTTCCGCTGTCGGAGGAGGAAGCCCGGGATTGCGCCGCAGGCACGTTCAATCCGCGGCTGTTTCCGTTGCTGTGGACCTATTACGAGCGCAAGGTCAGACTCGACTGAGGCATTACCCGCTTGGCTGAGCCAACGGGCCGGTCGCAACGTGCAGCGTCGCCTGCTGTCCGGGCGGCGACCCCGCAACGGGCACGCCCTCGTCCGGCGCGAATGACGCCATCGCCTGGCCGAGTTGCGCGGGCGGCGCAGCCGTCACGCCGCCGACCGACCATTCGAGTCCGACTTGGCCCATGCCAGTCGCCAACGTGATGGCGTTATCGCGGATGTCGTAGAGCTCGAACGCGCCGGTATTTGAGTTGCGCAACAGCATATCGGTTTCGTTGGGGTTGCCGGAAAAATGGCCAAAGCCCGCAACCGTCCATTCCATACCAACCTGGCCCATGCCGGTTGCCAACGTGATGGTGTTGTTGCTGATGTCGTAGAGTTCGAATGCGCCGATGTTTGAATTGCGCATCAGCATGTCCGTTTCGTTGGCGTTGCCGGAAAAGTCGCCGAAACCGGCCACCTGCCATTCCAGCCCGACTTGACCCATCGGCCCGGCGCTGGTGATCGCGTTGTTGGCGATGTCGTAGACTTCAAGCGCACCCGTATTGCTGTTGCGCATCAGCATGTCGGCCTCGCCAGCGCGGGTCGAGAAATCGCCAAAGCCCGCCACCTGCCACTCCAGGCCAACCTGCCCCATCGCGCCCGAGAATGTGATCGCATTGTTGTCGATGTCGTAGACTTCGAAATCTCCGTTGATGGAATTTCGCATCAGCATGTCGGTCTCGCCGGCGTGCGAGCTGAAATCGCCCAAGCCTGCGACGGCCCATTCCAATCCAACCGTGCCGAGCACAAAGCTGCCGGTGATGGTGTTGCCGCTGACGTCGTCAACTTGCAGTGCCCCGCTGATCGTGTTGCGCATGAGCAAGTCGCTTGTGTCGTCGCCATTAAAGCCGCCGACTCCGGCGATCTGGAGCTGCGTCGAAATCTGGCCCAGGGAATAAGCCGCCAGAATCGTGTTGTTGCCGATGTCGTAAATCTCGCAAGTGCCGTCGGCCTCGCGCTCCATGATCATGTCAGCCGAGCTGCCGGACGGCGTCGCCTGATTCTGAAAACCGATCGCGGCGCCATTATCGCCGTCGCTGGCGAGCGAAAAATTGGCCGACGCGTAATGGCCAGACAGGGTCAGCGTGGCGAGCGTGGCGCCGTTCTCGTGCACCGACAGCGTCCCGCCGGTATTGCTGCCGTTCTCCTGCCAGACCGGGGAGAGCGCGGCGCTGAAGTTCAGGAAGCGGAGGTCGATCGTGTCGTTGAGCGCAAAGCCGCCGATACCGCCGCCGAGCTGGTTGGCGCCGCTATCGAGCTGCAGCGTCGTGGAACTGCCGGCGTCGGCGAACGTCACCTCGCCGGTAATCGAGCCGCCGCTGCCGAGTGCGAGCGTGCCGGCCGAGATTGCGGTGCCGACGGTGTAATTGTTTGCTCCCGTCAGAGTCAGGACGCCGCTGCCGACTTTAATAAAGGCACCGGACCCGAAAATGGCGCCGGCGAAAATCGTGGAATCGGCCGCACCAGTGGTGAGAGTATCGCTGCCGAGTGCGATAAAGCCGCCGGTACCGGACAAGGCGCCGATCGTCTGATTATAACCGGCGAGATCGAGCAGGCCGCCATCGACGGTGATGTTGCCGTCGGTTGGCAAACCTCCGCCAGAGCCAAGCTGCAATGTACCCGCCAGAACCGTCGTGCCGCCGGTATAATTCTGGGCTGCCGTGAGGACGGTCGTGCCAGTGCCGATCTGCGCGAATCCGCCGGTGCCGGAAATGCTTTCGGTGAGAGTGAAGATGTCGGAACGATCAACGGCGAGCGTTGCGTTGTCCGTAATGTTGCCGGTCAGCGATCCAGAGTTGCCCCCGTCGCCGAGCTGCAGCGTGCCGGCGGTGATTGTCGTCCCGCCAGTGTAACTGTTTGCTGCGTTCAGGATGGTCGTCCCAGAGCCGATCTGGCTCAGCGAACCGCCGCCTGAGATTTGACCCAACGTGGTCGTGCCAAGGTCGTCGACATTAAAGACCGTGCCATCAATCACACTGCCGGTGATGGAACCGTCGCCGTCGCCGTCGCCAAGCTGAAGCACACCGGCGCTGATCGTGGTCCCGCCGCCATAGCTGTTGGACGTCGTGAGAATTGTCGTGCCGGAGCCGATCTGCTCGAACGCGCCCGTGCCGGTTACGCTTCCAGCGAAGGTGTAGGTGTCGGAACGATCGACGGCGAACGTCGCGTCATCGGTGGCATTGCCGACGAGCGATCCAGAGCTACCGCCGTCACCGAGCTGCAGCATGCCGCCACTGATCACCGTGCCGCCGCTGTAGATGTTCGCCGCCGTTAAGACCACCGTGCCGCCGCCGGACTTCGTCAGCGCGCCGCTGCCGGCGAAAACCGCGCTTACGGTGCCCGCCGCGACGCCGAATGCCGCGCTGTCCAACCTGCCGTCTTGGATCACGCCCGCCGTGAGACTGAGCGGACCGGCCGTCTGTGTTGTGGCGCCGAGATCAAGCGTGCCGCCACTCACGGTCACCAGACCGGTGGCCGCGCCGAGTGTGCCGCTGCCAGCGATTTGCAAAGTGCCGGCATCGATCGTCGTGCCGCCGCTATACATGTTTGCTCCCGACAGCGTCACGATTCCGCTGCCGGTTTTTGTAAGCGCGCCGCCGCCGCCGAACACCGCGCTCGCTGCGCCGGCTTGAACGCCGAATGCCGAACTGTCCAACGTACCGTCTTCGATCAAGCCGGCTGTTAGCGACAAAGCCCCCGTGGTCTGAATTAGCGTGCCGAGGTCGAAGGTGCCGCCACTGACCGCCACCGCCCCGCTGCTCGCCAGACTGCCGTTCGCACCAAGCTGCAAGGTCCCGTTGCTGACCGTTGTGCCGCCGCCGTAACTCTCTGCGACATTAAATATCGTGATACCGGCGCCGATTTGTATGAAGGCTCCGGTGCCCAATATCGTCGTGGTCCACGTCACAGTATTGGAATGGTCTTCGGCGAGCGTTGCGTTGTCCGTGACGTTGCCCACAAACGATCCAGAGGTGCCGCCGTTGCCGAGCTGCAGCGTTCCGGCGCTGATCGTCGTGCCGCCGCCGTAGCTGTTTGTCCCCGACAGCGTCACCGTTCCGCTGCCGGTCTTCGTCAGAGCGCCGCTGCCGCCGAGCACAGCGCTCACGGTCCCGGCCTGCACACCGAACGCCGAGCTGTCGAGCATGCCGTTCTCGATCAAGCCGCCCGTCAGGGTCAGAGCCCCGGAGGTCTGGGTAGCCGTGCCAAGATCAAAGGTGCCGCCGCTAACCGCCACCGCCCCGCCGCTCGCAAGACTGCCGCCCGAGCCAAGCTGCAAAGTACCGTTGGCGACGGTCGTGCCGCCCAGATAGCCCTCGGCAGTGGTGAAAATCGTGCTGCCGGCGCCGATCTGCGCGAATGCGCCGCTACCCAATATCAAGGTGCTCCAGGTGACCGTATCGGAGTGGTCGATGGCCAGCGTTCCGTCGTCGGCGATCAGGTCGGCGAGCGATCCTGTGGTCCCGCCGTTACCGAGTTGCAGCGTGCCGGCGACAATCGTGGTGCCACCGCCTACATCGTCGGTACCTGTCAGAATCGTAGTGCCGGTGCCGATCTGCTTAAAGATGCCCGAGCCGGAAATCACACCATTCAGAGTGTTGCTGCCGGCATCGTCGTCGAGGAATGTGGCATCGTCCGAGACGTCGCCGTTGATCGACCCGTTGTTGCTCCCGCTGCCAAGCTGCAACGTGCCGGCGCTGATCGTGGTGCCGCCGCTATAGCTGTCCGCCGCGGCCAGCGTTAGCGATCCGGTACCATTGAACAAGAGTCCCCAACTTCCGGCATTCGCTCCGGTGCCGCCGGAGCCGCTCTGATCGGTGATGACGTCGCTGATCGACTCGGACTGCCCAGTCGACAATGCGAATGTCAGCGTTCCATTGCCTTGCAGGAACATGCCGCTGCCGAGGGCTCTGCCATTGGCCGGGGGACTGTCGCCGCCGGCGCCGCCGGTGACACTGCCGCCGGACAGCGTTCCGTCGCCCTCGATTGTGAGCGTGCCACCTTGCTGGACGAAAATATCGCCGCCCGCGCCAAGACCGCCGCCGCCGCCCAGGGCGGTGTAGGAATTCGAAGGGGTGCCGCCGCCGAAGCCACCGACACCGTGCAGGCCTGGGGAGTCACCGCCGCCGCCGCCGAAGCCACCGGCCCCACCAGCGGCGCCGCCGCCACCGCCGAACCCGCCCTGGCCCCCAGACCCGTTCGGAGAACCGCCACCGCCGCCGCCGAAACCGCCGCTGCCCGCGCGGCCCGAGGTACCGATGCTACCGTCGACGCCGCCGCCAGCGGCAACTGGACTAGCGCCACCACCGCCGCCTGATGCTCCGCCATTACCACCAAAAATACTGCTTCCGTGCCCACCAGAAGCAGCCCCCGCTATGATTCCGGCTCCCCCGCTTCCAGCACTAACGCCGCCCGTGAAATTGCCACCCGCAGCGCCCAATCCCACGCCGCCGCCGCCGGCGCCACCGCTCGCAAGGTCGTTGTTGTTTCCGCCATGACCGCCATCAAGTCCCCCGCCACCGCCTGCAAGGTCACCCCCGTTGCCACTGCCACCGTGGCCGCCAACTGCCTGGTCGCCGCTGAAGTTCACATCGACCAGCGTGACAACAGGGACGATGGCTTGGCTCGGATTATTACCGCCGCTCCCGTTGGTGCCCGCCACGAACAGTCCGCCGCCCAAGCCGGCGCCGCCGCCGGCGAGGTTGCCGCCGCCGCCCCCTTGCGCCTTCATATTTTGCAAGGTCAGGTCTTGGATCGTGACGTCGCCCGAATAGACGAAGAAGCCGCTGAAATTGGCGCCGTCGACGGTCTGGATCTGGGCGCCGCCGCTGCCATTCGTTCCCTGGATGGTCAGGGTCGCGCCGCTCTGAAGATTGATCGCCTCGATCTGCGAGGTGAGTGTGATCGGTCCCGTAATGTCGATGACGTAATTGATTGGAAAAGAATTGGTATCGATAACGTCGATCGCGTTGTTGAGATCGGTTTCGTTGTTCACGTCAAACGTCGTCATTATGCTTCTCCGTACGGGCGTTTTGTCTTAAAGGCTGTGTGTCGCTCGCCCCCACGGATGCAACCGGCATTGCTGATGTCGTGGATCTAGTCCCCTCGTTTGCTTTCACCGCTCCACGCATCCAGGCTGCCGGCCCGCGCAAGTTCGGCAATCAATGGCTCGAGCTCATTGGCGTAGGCACGCCAGCGGCCAAGGCCGCGCGAATTTATCGGCTGACGTACTTGAGCACGGCTGACAGTCTTCACGCGGCTGTCGCTTTCGTAGAAACGGGCGCAACTCGGATCGGGCGGCAAATCGACATGCGCGAGCAACCGCGCCAGCGTGCCATCGAAATCATCAACCCAATCCGACAGCCTCACAGTCATAATTTGATTCGGCAGCGCGGTCTTCCAGTGTGTCATCAGGCGCTCGTGCTGGGCGATGTACCAGCCAAGATCGGCAAGATCGTGCGCGTAGCCGTGGACGCCATGAAAGCGGAAGGTGAAAATCGACAGGCCGATATCGCGCGGATCGCGCGCGCAATAGATGATTTTCGCGCCCGGCAGCAACAGCCCGACCAGACCAAGATAATTGAAATTTCCAGGCATCTTGTCGACGACACGCTTGGCATCCGGCGCCAGCGCATGCAGTGCGGCGAGATAATTCTGCGCCGCCGCGTCGAGAGCGGCGGCGTCAAGTGCAGCGATGCGCTGAACGGCGGCCGCACCATCGCCGCGGCCAAGGCCGTAGAAAGCTTGGCCCAGCGCCACGCGTTCGCCGGCACCGTGCGCGTCGCGATGGGCATCGAGAATCTGCTCGATCAAGGTTGTGCCGGATCGTGGCATGCCGACGATGAACACCGGCGCCGGGTCGTTGTTGCCGGCACGTGGTCCCCGAACGAAGCGGGCATGGTCAAAGTGCGCGATGCTAGCATCGACGAACGCGCGATGTGCGTCGCGCGAAAATGGTTGGCTGCGTGACAGCAGTTTGTGCCCGGCGACCCAATGCCCGAATGCGCGGGCGGGTGCAGCGTTGCCCGACCAGAATTTGGCAAGATCGTAGTGGGCCATGATCTGATGCTCGGGAACCGCCTCCGGGCCCATGGCATCGAGCGCAGCCTCCATCCGCCCCGCGGCTGCGCGCGCAGCAGCGCCATTGCCCTCGCCCAGTGCCAGCAGGACCTGCCGCCAGTGCCACAATGGCACGATTTCAGCCGGGATCGGCCCGAGCGCCGCAAGCGCGTCTAAAACCGCCTTGGCCTCGCCGAAACGGCGCAGCTGCAGCAACGCCAGTGACTTCTGCAAATGCCAGTGCCGCACGGCGCGCGGATCGCTGCCGGGGGCGCCACCCTCGTCCAAAACCGCGAGCGCCTCGGCCGCGCGCTCCTCCTGCAGCAGCTCGGCCACGAGGTTTAGCCGTGCTCCGACGTCGTCGGCGTTCTGCGCCAGCTGCCGCCGCAGAAGATTTTCCGCTGCTTCCGATTGGCCGCTGATGCGCATGAAGGCGGCGAGGTTCGATGTCGCGACCGCGTGGTCCGGCGCGAACAGAAGAACCTGCCGCATGGCCGTCTTGGCGTCTTCGATCGCTCCCTGCCGGTAGCGGGCAATGCCGTAATTGATCCAGGCATCGGCGAACTGCGGCGCGAGCTTGATCGCGGCCGCGAAGGCCTGCTCGGCGCGCGCCGGCTGATTGTGCGCAAGCCATGCCTGACCGTAAACATAATGCGCGCGGGGATCGTCGGGCGCGCAGTGGCAAGCTTCGCTCGCAGCCGTCAGCGCGGCGTGCACCGCTCCACGTGCCAGTTGCTCAACGGCCGTTTTCAGAAATACCGAGACCTGGTCGTCCGATCCGCTCAATTCAGGCATGTCCTCAGAAACGCGATGAGCTGAGGCGAAGCGAGCTTGGTCGCTGCGACATTTGCCTCCGGCGTCGGCCGATGCATGAAGCCATGCTCGGCTTCCGGAAAAGTTTGAATCGTCGTGGGTTGGCGGCGCGAGAGCAGCGCGCGCGTCAGCGTCTCGTAGGTTTCAGGACTGCTGACGTGATCGTTGCCGGGACGCAGCATGTGAACCGGGCACGCGATGTTCGCGGCCAGCGCCAGGGCATCCATCGCTTGACTTGGCAGCCGCGGATTTTCAATCGACGGATAGGCCATGGCGCAGGCGGCGATGCTGCGATCTTGCGAAGCCTGTAGAATCGCGAAACGGCCGCCGATACAAAATCCGAGCACGCCGACCGCACTGGCGCCGAACTGACCTTGCAGCGTGTCACGCCACCGCGCAGCCATGCGGAGTACGGCGTCGTCGGTCAGCGTTCGCGCGCGTCTGATACATTCCTGATAATCCGTCGTAAGCGGCAGTCCGGAATTGATGTCCCAGACCGCCGCCGCGAGTCCGGCATTGGCCAGACCGTCGGCGTACCCGCGGGCAAACTCGTTGACCCCGAAAATCGTGGGCAGGATCAAAACGCCCCCCTTCGCCCCGGCCTTTGGCGCCGCGGCGTAGCCGAACAGATCCGGCCCACTGAACGTTCTGCATTCGATCGACATCGCCTTGTCCCTTTCCAACGCGGACGAACAATTGCTTTTGTGCTCCGCGGTGGCAAGGCCAAGGGCCGTCTTTCCCGACCTAATGGTGTGTGATTGAATACCGCAATGCTGGGGGCTGACTGCGCAGGAGACAGATCATGCATACCGTGATGTGGACATTCAAAGTGCCGGCCGGCACATCGAAGGCGCAGCTGGTCGACACCATCAATGCGACGGCGCACACCTACGAGGGCATTCCTGGCCTGATACGCAAATATTACGGCATTGCGCCCGATGGCGCGTCACTGGTCGGCATCTATCTGTGGGACAGCAAGGCCGCTGCCGAGGCGTTCTACACAGCCGACTGGGTCGCAATGGTGACGAAGCGTTGGGCGGCACCGCCGCTGCGACAGGACTGGGAGACGCCGATGGTGGTCGAGAGCGCCGAGCGGCGCCTCGTGGCAGCGGAGTGATCGCCTTCCGGCCAGAGATCGGAGGAACATATGGAAACGCTGCCACGCAAAGGTTTGCGGCGCGCGGAGATGATGAAACGCGTCGCCTTCTTCCGCGATCTGAATGGCTCGGACGGCGGACTGCCCGACAGCAAGATGCAAGGCTGCATCCGGACGCTCTACAATGTGATCGGTTTCCAGCCGCCCAAAGGTGAAGGCGGCGCCGTGACGTCGCCGGTCGGGGACGACGCCGCGCGCATGGCCGCGATCAAGATTTCGGAGGGCTTCAATCTGGGATATTGCCGTGCCAAGCCCGGCAATGGACCGATGATGCACAATCACGATACCAACGAAACCTTTATTCCGATGACCGGCACCTGGCGGTGCAGCTGGGAGAACGAAAACGGCGACGTCGAGTTCGTCGACGTCGGTCCGTTTGATGTCGTATCATTCCCGCCAGGTTGCGCGCGCCGCTTTGAGAACATCACCAAGGGCGATCCGAACGAGGAGTCGATTCTGATGTTTGTGATCGGCGGCGACAGCCCGATGGCCGAGTTTACCGACAAATCGATGGATGAGCTCGTCGCCGCAGGCGCCTGGACACCCGGTTGAGCGCTTAGGCCAGCCCGCGCGCCAGCGCGATGCGTGTTCCGCGGTATATTGCGACATTCCCGCGAAGCAAGTGCGCAGCGGTTGAGGTTTTGCACGCCTGTGACTGGAACCACCGGGAAGCCGCAATCGTTATCGGCAAACGCCTGACAACGCAGATTCGCCATGATCGGCTGCGTCCTTAGTTAATCATGATCGATGCGCTCTACGCACTTTCGGGTTTTGCGGTCGGTGTGCTGGTTGGCATGACTGGCGTCGGCGGCGGCTCGCTGATGACGCCGCTGCTGATTCTCCTCTTCGGCATTCATCCGGCTACTGCGGTCGGGACCGATCTGCTGTCCGCGGCCGTCAGCAAGACCGCCGGCAGCATCGTTCACGGACTGGCGCGCAGCATCGAGTGGCGTGTGGTGCGGCGCCTGGCAATGGGCAGCGTGCCTGCGACCGTCATCACGCTTGGCTTCCTCTCCGTTCTCAATCAAAGCGAAGCCGCCCGCAGCCTGATCACCGTTATCCTGAGCGGCGTCTTGCTGCTGACCGCCGCCGTCTTGGTGTTTCGCGGCAGCATCGTGCGCTTCTATCGCAGCCGGCTTCCCGTTCTCGACGAGCGTGGTACCGCCGCGGCCACAGTCATCGTCGGCGCCATTCTCGGAGTGCTTGTCACTATCTCCTCGGTCGGCGCAGGAGCGATCGGCGTCTGCGTGCTGCTCATCTTGTATCCAAGACTGCCGATGGTCAGGATTGTCGGGTCGGACATCGCACATGCGGTCCCGCTGACGCTTGTCGCCGGCTTAGGCCACTGGATGATCGGCACGGTCGACTGGCACATCCTTGGTCTGCTGCTCGTCGGATCGCTGCCCGGCATTGTTCTCGGCAGCTACGTGGCGGTTCGCGTTCCCGAAACGGTGCTTCGGGTGATTTTGGCCTGCACGCTCGCGGCGCTTTCAGTCAGACTCCTGCACGAGCATTTCGAAAGCGGCACGTCGCTGGTGACCGCGTTCACCCGCCGCGCGCGGCACTGAACACCCAGCTTCGCCGCACAGACAAGCCGCAAGGCGGATAGCCAGCTCACAGCGCATCGCGGCCGATGCCACGTTCCGCCAGCAACTGCTCGAGACACTTGCGCGCGTAGTAGGCCCGCGTTTTCACCGTGTTCTCCGGCACACCAACGATACGGGCAACTTCGGCAATCGATTGCTCGTGATAGTAGATCAAGTCGAGAATCGTTCGGTGCGCCGGTGACAGCCGCTTCAAGCATTCGCGGATCACCACGCTCGACCTTTGTTTCTGCGCCGCGACCTCTGGATCGTCGGCGAGGTCCTCGATCGCCTCGACGGTACCGTCGTCGAGCCGATCACAAGCACGCCGCCGCCGCCATGCCGCGGCCTTGAAATGTGCAATCGCCAAGATCCAGGTCGACACCTTCGAACGACCTTCAAACCGGCCGGCGTGACGCCAAATGTCGATGAAAACCTCGTTCAGAAGGTCTTCGGCCGCTGTCGCATCGGTTACGGCGCGTCGCAGAAACCGGAATACGCGCGCGCTGTGGCGCACGAATAGCTCGCGCATGGCGTTCCGATCGTGTGCTGCGATCAGCCCGATCAATGTTTCGTCCGTGCGTATCGTGATGGACGGCTGCCAGCCGGGCTTCGCTCCCGACACTGCCAAAGTCTGTTCCATGACGGCTCCCGTGTCCCTGTTGGGCGCCTCGTGCGGCCTGCAAGTGCGCGGCGGGCGCTTGTTCATTGCGGTCAACCGACCGTGACACCGAAGCTAGTTCAGAGACTCCGCACGGGATGTGACGTACGGCACTGTGCAGCGTACCGCCGCACCTTCGCACTGTGATGGCCGGCACAGACGCCAAACACCCGAGCGATCATTTTCGATCTGCAAATGAATCGGGCTCATGCGCCGGTGCGATGAGCTTGCGCAAGCAGGAGTGACCTCGATGACCCAATTATCGTCTTTCGGTCCCACGCAACAATTCAGCGGATCCGCCTCCTCGGCAATTGCAAGCGTCGCGGGTTGGTTGTTCTCGAAGATCCGGCAGCCCGACGTCATGATCGTTCTCGCCTTCTCCGCGATCGGTCTGGTCCTGATGCTGGTTGCTGCGGCGACGCTGCCCGATTTTTCCAGTTCGCTCGCGGACGCCTACACGATGGTCGGCCCCTGAGTGAGTCGCTTCCGCTTCGCGTTAAAATTGTATCTCATACGTATATGCCAAGATGCGTGTTTGTGGACGCGGTGGAAGCCGGCTGTGGCAGCCGGCTATCCAACGCGCCATTTTTGACCCGAGGAAATATGCGCGGCCCAAAGAAGCGCGGCGAAATCGCTGGTCCGCGTTAAGGCGCGCGCAAACATAATAGGCCTTTTTCGGACCCCCGGCCGCCGTCGGGCCGGTTCGCGCCCTGGACACTCCTGACAGCTTCAACGATGATAATCGCCGGCTCAAAGCGACCACCGCGCCGAGGCCGGCCGTAGATCCGACAGCGCCGCCGGAAGGGGGCGATCGTGGACAATGTGACAACCGAGCGGGCGCGCAAGCTGCTGGATGGCTGCGCGCTCTTCAAGGCATTGGGGGAACGGGAACGGCGCGACCTTGCGGCGCTTGCACGCTCACGCACCTTCACCGCTAACGAGCCCATTTTTCACGTCGGCGAGCCGGGTGCCAGCATGATGGGCGTGCTCGTCGGCATCGTCCGCATCTCGCTCCCCGCCCCCAAAGGGCGCGAAGTCATTCTCGCCGATTTACCCGCCGGTGAATTATTCGGCGAGATCGCCCTGCTCGATGGCAAACCCCGTTCGGCCAGCGCGATGGCTTTGACCAACTGCGAGCTTATGGTGCTCGATCGGCGCGACATGCTGCCGTTTCTCGAGCACAATCCGACCGCCTGCCTCAATCTGATGCAGCTTCTTTGCACGCGAATTCGCCGTTCGGACGAGCGCATGGCGGAGATTGCTTTCTTCGATTTGCCTTCCCGCCTCGCCAGGGCTTTGTTGCGCTACCCCGCGCCGGACCGCGGTCCCCAGAAGCTAGCGCTCTCGCAGCGTGAATTAGCGGAGATGTCCGGAGCCACCCGGGAGAATGTCAATCGTTGTCTGCGCGATTGGCAGCGGCGCGGCATTCTGGAACTCAAGAATCGGTGGACTATCATCCTAAAGCCCGAGGCACTCCACGCCATCGAGCAGGCCTACGAGCAAACGACCTAGCCGCAACTTGCGCGGTTTTGTAAATTGGGCGGGCTTGCTTCGGAAAAAACGGCGGCCCCATTTCCGGAAAATGCTCTGATTTCCCGACAAAATATCTAAAAGTCGAAAAGTGACGCGGAGCACTGTGTAGGCTTGCGCCCGCCGGGAGTGTGATCTGAATAACAGACCTCGGCGCCCGCGGCGTGTTTGCTCCAAGCCAACCCGGCGGCATTGTGCTGCTCGCGGTTAAAGGCAAGGAGACAGACCATGACAAATATGTCGAAGCTCGCTCTCATCGCCGCGATCGCGGCTTTCAGCATCGCCTCGCCCGCGCTCGCTCAGTTGCGCAACCACGGCGTGGATGGCTTCACGATGGTGCCGCCCAACAGCACCATTGCACCGGTGAACAGCCCCGAATTCACCGGCGGCGGCAATGACGGCTACAACGCGGGACTGCTGAAAAATCAGTGGTAACGTAAAATCCGGCCTACGGTCGGACAATCAAATCCTGAATTGGCTAAAAACTCAGGGCGAGCTTCGGCTCGCCCTTTTTCTACGCCGGCGTAGCTGATCCGTCCCCGATCCCATCCCACTCTTCTGTCGTTTTGCTGGTGGTGCCGGATTGCTATAATAGACCCTAGCGGCGGGGTGGAGGAGGACGAAATTATGAGGCCGGCGGCAGCGCTCAGCGCAAGGGCTGCGCATTTGGCAGCGCCGAGTGTGCGCGTGCCGCTCACATTGCGTCTCGACATCCGCCGGGCTTCACCCAGCCAGCCGGCAGCGGCGCAGTCGCCGCGGGGGGCCGCATGAAACGGCCCGGCCGGACTGGCGGCCGCGCGACCGCAAACCGGTCCGCCAAACCGAAGACCGCGCGCGCACGGCCAGCGCGGAAGCCGGCCGTCCGTCGCACCGATAACGCCGCAGAGGTCGCCGACGCGGCCGCACTCCCCAAGCTGATCAAACGCTTGCAAGACGAAGTCTTGCGCGCAGCCGAGCAGCTCGCCGCGACGTCGGAGGTGCTGCGCATCATCAGCTCTTCGCCTGGCGAGGAGCCGGTGTTCCAGGCCATGCTGGAGAATGCGGTACGCATCTGCGAGGCCAAGTTCGGCACGCTGTTCCGCTTCGACGGCCAGGCCTTCCAGCTCGCGGCCGAGGTCGGGACGCCGGAGGCCTTCGCCAAATTCCAGCGCCGCCGCGGATCGTTTCCGCCGCTGCCCGGCACCGTTCTCGAAGCGGTGATGCAAACCATGGCGGTGTCTCACATCGACGACGACGCCGCGAGTCCGAGCCCGAGCGCGCCGACCAGACTGGCGGGGGCGCGCTCCATGCTGGGCGTGCCGATGCTCAAGGACGGCAAACTGATCGGCGCGATCGTCATCTACCGCGTGGAGGTGCGCCCCTTCACCGACAGGCAGGTCGCGCTGGTGCAGAATTTTGCGTCGCAAGCCGTTATCGCCATCGAGAACACGCGCCTGCTCAATGAGCTGCGCAAACGAACCGTCGAACTTGAACGCTCCTACGGCACGGTCCGGCAGCAGGCGAGCCAGCTCGAGACGCAATCACAGGAGCTTCGCGCCTTGAATCAGCAGCTCGAGGAGCGCGTCGCCGCCCAGGTCAATGAGATCGAGCGCATGGGGCGTCTGCGGCGTTTCCTGCCGCCGCAAGTCGCCGATCTGATCGTGTCCTCGGGTACGGAGAAACAGCTCGAAAGCCACCGCCGCGAGATCGCGGCCCTGTTCTGCGACCTGCGCGGCTTCACCGGCTTTTCCGAAAGCTCCGATCCTGAAGACGTGATGACGCTGCTGCGCGAATATCATTCGGCGATCGGCCGCATCATTTTCGAGTATGGCGGCACGCTCGAACGGTTCGCTGGCGATGGCGTGATGGTGATTTTCAACGACCCGGTGCCGGTCGAAAACCCTGCCCTGCAGGCTGTTCGCATGGCGCTCGACCTGCGCAAGGCGATCATGGCGATGATCGAAAAGTGGCGGCGGCTCGGCCACGACCTCGGCTTCGGCATCGGCATTGCCGACGGCTACGCCACGCTGGGGACGATCGGGTTCGAGGGGCGTTTCGACTATGCGGCGATCGGCATGGTCTCGAACGTGGCGTCGCGGCTGTGCGACGAAGCGCAGCCCGGCCAAATCCTGATCAGCACGCGGGTGCTTTTGGCCGTCGAGGGCGCGATCGCGGTCGAACCGGCCGGCGAATTCACCCTCAAGGGTATCCGCCGGCCGATGACGGCTCACAACGTCGTTGCAACCATCTAGGTTTGGCGCCAACCAGCGCCGCTAGAGCGCCTCCCGGTTACGTTGAGTCGGGAAGCGCTCTAGCTTTATAGTTTGGTCGCATTTTCTTCGGAAAACCGGCGTCCACTTTTCCGGAAAATGCTCTACCGAACCACGTCGGCGTGGCGCCGGATGGACTTCGGCAGCCTCATGCCAAGCGCTTTCGCGGTGTGCAGATTGACCACCAATTCCGGTTTCGTCGCCAGTTTGACCGGGATGTCGGCCGGCTTGCTGCCACGCAGGATGCGGTCGACGATATCAGCCGCTTGGTAAAACAGGTCGCGGAAGTCCGGGCCGTAAGACATGAGACCGCCCGACTCGGCAAAATGGCGGAAGGCATGCATGGTCGGCAGACCGGCGCCCGCCGCCATCATATTGATGCCGACCCGGTGGTGCGTCACGAACGGGTCGGTGCAGACATAAAGGGCTTGCGCCTTCTCCGCCGCCCGCTTGATGGCCGCCGCGAGCTGCGTCTCATTGCGGACATCAAGGATGATGGTGTTGATTTTCAGCTTGCGGGCATGTTTTTGAACCGCCGCCATCTCCAATTGGACATTGTGGCTACTGCGATTGCCCAGGACTGCGACGTCGTGGAGGCCGCGAACCGCCTCGTTCAAAAGATCAAGCCGCTTGGCAGCGAGCGCGGTCTGGCCGTTGGAGATGCCGGTGATGTTGCCGCCGGGCTTAGCGAGACTGCGAACCAGGCCACTGCCGACCGGATCGCCGGCCGCGGCAAACACAATCGGAATCGCCTTGGTTGCCCTTTTGGCGGCAACGACCGCGGACGTTCCCGCTGTGAGGATCACGTCAACGCCGCGGCCGGTAAAGCCGTCTGCGGTTTTGCCAAAGCGGTCCGAGCGGCCGTCGGACCAGCGATAGTCGATTTCCAGGTTGTGGCCGTCGATCCAGCCGAGTTCGCGCAATCGCTGCTCAAACGGCGGAACGAATTCGCTCCAGGCTGACTGTTTGGTGGCGCCGAGAAAACCGATGACAGCCGGTCTCTCCCAGCGCTGCTGCTTGACGAAGCCATGCGTTGCCATGATGCCCCTCATTTGAGGACCGGCCCCAGAACGGCGCCCGGTCCGATGCAAGCCCAAGTTGCCCCGCCAAGGGTCTGCCTTGACGAATTACTCGTCAAGGGCTCTCCGCGCGCGGGAGGCGGCACGGTTATTGGACCGTTCGCGACGGCACGCTCGAAAGATTACTATGGAGCTATAATAAGCAGATTCTCCGGGTGAGCGTGTGACGCGCGACACTGACCGGGGCGCTCCGGCCCGCTATGACACCGTAGCAACGTCCAACCCGGAAGGGCTTTTCGATGTCTCCGGTATCCGTGAAATCATTGTGCCAGTGCCGCGCTACCATTGCGCGAACGCTCGTTGCCGCCTGCATCGCGGTCGCGGCTCTTGCACCTGCCGGAGCCGAGACATTTGTCAAAGGCGAGACATTTGTCAAAGGTCTCAGCGCCTTTAACGCGGGCGATTATGCTGTCGCCTATTCGATCTGGCGGCCGCTCGCCGAACGGGGCGACGCGAATTCGCAATCCTCCCTCGCCTATCTATTTCACGTGGGCAAAGGCGTCCGTCCGGACAGCAGTGCGGCGGCGAAATGGTATTACCTCGCCGCCCTGCAGGGTGAACCGACCTCACAATCGTTTCTGTGCAAGATGCATCTTAACGGCGACGGCGTGCCGCGCGATTTGGTGCTGGCGCTGATGTGGTGCGAGCTTTCAATGGATGGCGGCGAACGGTGGGCAAGCGCAACGCGCGACCGCGTCATGTCGAAGATGACCACGGCGGAGCGTGACAGGGCCTGGGAGCTCGTCGCACGATGGCGGTCTGAGCATCCAGATGGGGCCGTGGGAACTGCGGCCGCCAATCAGCCGGCCCCGGCCGGCGGCCTGAACGAAGCGCGCGCCCGCTGACGTGTTGTTCCGTTGCTGACCAAGGACATGGCGTGTGCATCGCATCATACCGCGCCCCCTTGTCACTGTGAAGCGGCGACGTTTTACTCCTGACATCGGCACAAAGCCGAGCCAGGGAGGATTTCATGCGCGCCCTCATCGTTGCGTTCATGCTGCTCGCCACGTTCACAGCTTCAAACGCTTTGGCTCAATCGCCCGCCTCGCCGCTCATCAGTCAATTCATGAGCCACAAAGACATCATGGCTCTGGTCGACAAGGCCAAGGCCGATCGCAAGGCTAACGCGCCTGTTACCGCCGAACCGATCCTGCTGCTGGCGCCTTATCGCGCGCAGCTCGAATACCGGCCCGGCGATGCGCCGGCGGCCGTGCATGAGAAGGATGCCGAACTGATGGTCGTGCTCGAGGGCACGGGCACCATCGTGACCGAGGGCAAGCTCGTCAACGAGAAGCGCGTCAACGCCTATAATTTGAGCGGCTCGTCGATCAGCGGCGGCAATTCGCATCCTGTCGTCGTGGGCGATATGATCCTCATCCCACCGCACACCCCGCACCAGGTGACCCCGAGCGGCGGCGCGCCGATCGTGCTGATGACGATGCACGTGCCGTACCCGCCCGACGGCTGGCAACGGGCCAAATAAGTACCGCCAAGTCAGTAAGAGCCAACCAAGCAACGCCGGCGCGGCGGACCGTCACTGGCCGCCGCTCGGTGCTGCTTTGGCTGGCGGCGCAACTTTGATACCGTGCAGATTTTCACGCTCGATGAATTGCCGCACCAAGCCTGACGCTTTGGCGTTTTCAACAAATTCGCTAACGAAGGCCAGGCGCGCCGCATGATCCTTCGGCACGAAAGCCGCCCAGGCGATGGCGGCAAAGCCGTCGTCCAGAACGCGGGATCCGGGCAGTTGGGCTGACAACGCCAGAAGTGAAGAGCGCGGCGCCGCGTAGGCGTTCACTTGCCCGGACCGCAGCAGGGCCACGCCGGAAGCCTGACTGTCGGCGCGAACCAACTCTGCCCGCCGCAACATGCGGCTGAGGCGCAGATCGACAGCATCGCCGCGCGATACCGAGATGCGTATCCCGGGCCGGTCGACATCGCCGATATGCCGGATCGAAGACCCTGCCGGCACGAGATAAGTGAAATCGCTTGCCATATAGGCGGGCGTTGCGTCCGCCGCGACGGTCCGATCCGGATCGATGACGAGAAAGGTCGCGTCCCACGCGCCAGTTTGCACACCTTCGAGGACCGCCCCTGGCCGCGGATATTCCACGATTTGCAACGGCACTCCGATGCGCGCCGCAAGCGCGTGCGCGAGGTCCGTCGCGACTCCGCGCAACTCGCCTGTTATCGGATTTTTGATGGCGGACGCATGATTGCCCACGCCGACGCCGATACGAATTTTTCCAGCCTGAACGAGATCGGCGACGCGTGGGTCCGGTGCCTGTCCCCAGACATGCGATGGGCACAGGCTAGCGAAGCCCAAGAATGCGGTTGCCGCCACCAGCCAAAAGGCAGCGCGTGCGTTCACCTACGCCACCCTTGGGTTCGAACTTGCCGAGCGGTCAAGCGAGCCGACAACACCGCCACAACGCTCACTCCTCGCCGCTCTCTCCGCTTTCGCCGCCTTCTTCGCTCAACCGTTCCACCGACGCGACCTTCTCGCCCTCGGCGGTATTGAACACGATCACGCCCTGTGTGGCGCGGCCGGCGATACGGATGCCGTCGACCGGGCAGCGGATCAATTGCCCGCCGTCGGTCACCAGCATGATCTGGTCGCTCTCCTCGACCGGAAAGGCGGCCACCAGACGTCCGTTTTTCTCGGTGACCGCCATGGCGACGATGCCTTTGCCGCCGCGATTGGTGGTGCGGTATTCGTAGGACGAGGTCCGTTTGCCGAAGCCCTTTTCCGAGATCGTCAGTACGAACTGCTCTCGCGCCGACATGTCGACGTAGCGCGTCTCGCCGAGTTCGATCGCGCCGGTCGCCTCCTCGGCGTCGCCATTACCGCCGTTGCCGCCGCCCTCCTCGCCCTCCGCCGTCTGTCCGCGCCGCACCGCGCTGGCGCGCTTGAGATACGCAACGCGCTCCTCGGCGGTTGCCTCGACGTGGCGCAGGATCGACTGCGAAATCAGCTTGTCGCCATCGGCCAGATTGATGCCGCGCACACCCATCGAGGTGCGGCCGGAGAACACCCGTACGTCGCTGACCGCGAACCGTATGCATTGACCGGCCGCGGAGGTGAGCAACACATCATCACTTTCGGTGCAGATCTGCACGTCGACAATGGAATCGCCTTCGTCGAGCTTCATGGCGATGATGCCGGAGCGGCGCACGTCGGAAAAATCCGACAGCTTGTTGCGCCGGACGGTGCCGCGCGTGGTGGCGAACATGACGTCAAGCCGGTCCCAGGTGGACTCGTCCTCTGGCAGCGGCATGATGGTGGTGATGGTTTCGCCCTGTTCGAGCGGCAGAATGTTGATCAGCGCCTTGCCGCGGGCCTGCGGCGCCGCCTGCGGCAGCCGCCAGACCTTCTCCTTGTAGACTTGGCCGCGCGACGAGAAGAACAATACCGGCGCGTGCGTCGAGGCGACGAACAGCCGCGTGACGAAATCCTCTTCGCGCGTCTGCATGCCGGCGCGGCCTTTGCCGCCGCGGCGCTGCGCCCGGTAGGTCGACAACGGCACGCGCTTGACGTAGCCGGCATGCGAGACGGTGACCACCATGTCCTCGCGCTGGATCAGATCCTCGTCTTCCATCTCGCCTTCCTGATCGACGATGATGGTGCGGCGAGGTGTGGCAAACTCGTCCTTGATCTTGGCGAGCTCTTCTTTTGCGATGCTTTGGATGCGGGCGCGCGAGCGCAGAATGTCGAGATAGTTGGCGATCTCGGCGGCGAGCTTGTCGAGTTCTTCCTTGATCTCGTCGCGGCCGAGCGCGGTCAGCCGCTGCAAGCGGAGATCGAGAATGGCCTTGGCCTGTTCGGCCGACAGGCGCGTCGAACCCGTGTCCGACACCTGGTGACGGGGATCGTCAATCAGCGTGACCATGGCGGCAACATCGCGCGCCGGCCATTCGCGCTTCATCAATTCCTCGCGTGCTTCGTTGGCGTCCTTGGCGGCGCGAATGAGCCTGATCATCTCGTCGATATTGGCGACCGCGATGGCGAGCCCGACCAGGATGTGGGCGCGGTCGCGCGCCTTGCCGAGCAGATGCTTGGTGCGCCGGTAGATCACCTCCTCGCGGAAGGTGACGAAGGACATCAGCATGTCCTTCAGATTCATGAGCAGCGGCCGGCCGCCTTCGAGCGCCACCATGTTGGCGCCGAACGAGGATTGCAGCGCGGTAAAGCGATAGAGCTGATTGAGCACCACGTCCGGCACCGCGTCGCGGCGCAATTCGACAACGACCCGGTAGCCATCGCGGTCGGATTCGTCGCGCAGCGCCGCCACGCCTTCGATCTTCTTGTCGCGCACCAGTTCGCCGATGCGCTCGACCAGATGCGCCTTGTTCACCTGGTAGGGAATTTCGGTAAAGACAATCGCCTCGCGCTCGCCGCGCAGCGTTTCGAACTCCATCTTGCCGCGCATCACGACCGAGCCGCGGCCGAGATGGTAGGCGGCACGGATGCCCTGGCGTCCGAGGATGAGGCCGCCAGTCGGGAAGTCCGGCCCCGGCACGATCGCGATCAGTTCGTCGATCGATAGTCCGGGATTGTCGATCAGCGCTACGCAGGCATCGATCACCTCGCCGAGATTGTGCGGCGGGATATTGGTCGCCATGCCGACCGCGATGCCGCCGGCGCCGTTGACCAGCAGATTTGGATAGGCCGCCGGCAGCACCACCGGCTCGTGCTCGGAATTGTCGTAATTGGGCGCGAAGTCGACCGTGTCCTTGTCGAGGTCGCGCAACAGTTCCATCGCCGGCCGCGCCAGCCGGCACTCGGTGTAACGGTAGGCTGCGGGATTATCGCCGTCGACGGACCCGAAATTGCCCTGGCCGTCGATCAACGGCACGCGCATGGAGAAATCCTGCACCATGCGAACCAGCGCGTCGTAGATCGATTGGTCGCCATGGGGATGGTATTTGCCCATGACGTCGCCCACGACGTGCGCGCATTTGACGTATTTCTTGTCCGGCGTGTGGCCGTTCTCATGCATCGAATAAAGGATGCGGCGATGCACCGGCTTGAGCCCGTCGCGCGCATCGGGCAACGCGCGCGCCACGATCACGCTCATGGCGTAATCGAGGTAGCTCTTCTTCATTTCCTCGGTGATGGAAACCGGGCGAATGTCGGAGGGGCCGTCCGAGCGGCCGTTTTCGTCCGTCGGCGGGGGATTGTCCTGGTCGGCCAAAGCTTACGAATCCTGCACGAATCTGTAGCGAATTTCATAGCCGATCGGGCGCTGCCGCACCACCTTTATCGGCACGCCGTACGTATGGTTTTTCTGTGGAATTTCAACGGTCTATCCCGATCGCGGCGGGTGGTGGGCTGCCGTTCCGTTTTGCTCCGCCCTAGTTGAAACGCCCGGCGCGCAGATAGCGAGCCTCCTGCGTGTCCTCCGCACCGAGAACGGGGATGTTCCAGAACCAAACGATGGCCGCAAAAACGCGTTTGAGCGTGGCGCCCGCAATCTGGAGCCGAGGCCGAACGGTCCCTGCGGCCGACCCGGAGACGGCCGGCGTTTGCGCCTGGCGGCGCCGGCAGCTCCGGCGATCAATTGCGTGTCGCGCAAAATCGCGTTGAGCAACGACGCGTTGCGTAGCGAGTTGCATCGTCGGCTCCTCGTCAGAGCGCCGCTGTCTATGCGGCGGGGCGAATATTGTGGTTCACCCGGAACAGATTGCCGGGGTCGTATTTTTTCTTCAGCGCGGCGAGGCGTTGGTAATTGTCGCCGTAAGCCGCCTTGAGGCGTGCTTCGCCCTCGTCGTCCATCATGAAGTTCGGGTAAGCGCCGCTGAGATTGAAGGGATGCACGGCCTCCCAATAATCCCGCGCCCACTGCTTGAGCGCCGACGCTTTGGCAGGATCCGGATCGACGGCGACGATCGCCATCGACCAGGTGGCATCCCGGCAATTCCACGCGGTCGCGTCCTGCTTGCGCCGGTGCACCGCGCCATCGATCGGATAGAGGTGCATGCCCGAGAACACGCTCGGCAGCTTGGCGGCATGCGCAACGTGCGCGTCGATTGCGGCGTCCGGCAAATCTTTGACGAAATCGCCCTTCCAGTACCATTGCAGGCCTTTCGGATAGAGTTGGTCGAACAGCGACTGCAGCACCGGATACGGCATCGGCCCCGCCCAATCGATGATGGGCTTTGGTAGCGCGGCGCGGATCGCGTTGACGGCCTTCTCGGCCGCGGCGGGCGGCCCGTTATGGCAGACCAGCAGCGCGCACATCTTTTTCGCCCAATGCTCTTTCGGGAACGGCTCGCCGGGCGGCACGACCTGCAACCCGACAAACATGTAGAATTCGTCCGGCGCCGTTGACAGAAAATCGCGATACCAACGCATCACCTTGGCCGCGTCCGCGAGCTCGAAAACGATCGGTCCGCCATACACCATGCCGGCTGCATTGGTGCGAAACAGGAAGCTGGTCACGACGCCGAAATTGCCGCCGCCGCCGCGCAGCGCCCAGAACAGGTCGGCATTCTCCGACTCGGAGGCGGTGACGAAGCGGCCGTCGGCGAGCACCAAGTCGGCCTCGAGCAGATTGTCCACGGCAAGGCCGTATTGGCGGCTGAGATAGCCGTGGCCGCCGCTCAAGGTCAGGCCGGAAACGCCCGTGGTGGAGATGATACCGAACGGCACGGCCTGGCCGAATGGGTGGGTGGCGTGGTCGACATCGCCGGTGACGCAGCCGGCGCCGACTCTCACCGTTCGCTTCCCCGGGTCGACTCTGACGCCTTTCATCATCGACAGGTCGATGACCAGGCCGTCATCGACGCTGCCCAAGCCGGGCCCGTTATGGCCGCCGCCGCGCACGGCAATCGGAATCTTGTTGTCGCGACCGAAATTCACCGCTGCCATCACGTCGGCCGCGTCGGCGCAGCGCGCGATGATGAACGGCCGCTTGTCGATCATGCCGTTATAGAGCTTGCGCGCCTCCTCATAGTCCGGGTGGTCGCGGCCGATGACGGGGCCGCGATGGTGTTGGGCGAATTTGGCGACGGCATCGTCGTTCATGAGCTTACCTCCCAATCAAACCACGTAATGGGGCAGTAGCAGCGTCCGACGCTACCCCAAGAAGCGCACGCCGGGCATGTTCCGTCGTCCTGTTTTGTTGCTCAATCGTCCGGAAGTCGCCCGGCCGACGCTTCCGCGACAGAAGACCCCTGCCGCGATTACGCATTTTCGGCTACATTGGCATAGCTGTTTTGCTGGCGCGTTCGAGAATCCGCTTAGAATTTTTCGCTCATCCGAAATAATTCTCGGCAGGAGAATCCTCATGGATGTTTTGTCCGATGTACTCCGCGGCGTGCGCCTGACGGGCGCCATCTTCTTCGATCACTATGTTCGAGCGCCGTTTGTCGGCGGGTCGCCACCTTCGGCTGCAATTGCCGGCAAGGTGATGCCGGACGCCGAGCATGTCATCCAATTCCATGCCCTGCTCTCAGGCTCCTGCTGGACGGCGTTGAGCGACGACCTTGGGCAATGCGCGCGGCTTGATGCGGGCGATATCGTCATCTTCCCGATGGGCGACGCGAACATCATGAGTTCCGCGCCCGGCATGCGCGCCGAACCCGACCTTACTTTGTACCATCGCCCAACTCACCGCCATCTTCCGTTCGTTTTTTTCCATGACGGTGCCGGTCCGGAACACTGCCGTTTCGTTTGCGGATTTTTCGGCTGCGACGCGCGACCGTTCAATCCGCTGCTCGAATCTCTGCCGCGCCTGTTCCACGCCCAAATGTCCGCCGCCGGTCGAAGTTGGCTGGTCAATATGCTTCGCGTCGCCGCCGAAGAAACCGAACTCGGCGACGCCGGCAGCGAGACCATGCTGGCCAAGCTCGCCGAGGTGATGTTCGTTGAAGTCATCCGCAAACATATCGCCGGCATGCCCGGGGATTCGCGCGGATGGCTGTCGGCGTTAAGAGACCGGCCTATCGGCCAGGCGATGCGGCTCATTCACGGGCAACCCGCGCGGCAATGGACGTTGGATGCTCTTGCCCGTGAAGTCGGCCTCTCCCGCTCGGTCTTCGCCGAACGCTTTGCGCATTATGTCGGGCTTGCGCCAATGCGCTATCTCGCCCGTTGGCGCATGCAGCTCGCGGCGCGGCGCTTGGAAGTCCCCGGTATCAGCATCGGACAAGTAGCGGCGGAGGTCGGCTTTGAATCCGAAGCCGCCTTCAACCGCAGCTTTAAGAAATATGTCGGCGCGCCCCCGGGGGCGTGGCGCAAGGGACGAATCCCCTCCACCGGGGCCGGCGTGGACCCCGTCCAGTCACCATAGCAAGCGGGCGCTTCGGTCGGCGCCGTGCGCTCTACCGGCTCACCAAAACAGCGTTTACAGAATAAGCTTTCCGCTTCGGACCTCGGAACGCGGCTATGCTTTTCAATTTCGCCATCTCGGCGCTGGTGACCCTCCTGGTCGTGGTCGATCCGGTCGGCCTGGCGCCGACTTTCATCGGCATTACCGAGGACATGCCGGCGAAGCTTCGCCATCGGGTCGCGCTGCGGGCGGCGGTGATCGCGGGTCTGATCCTGATCGGCAGTGCTTTGATCGGCAATTGGCTTTTGGACCGGCTTGCCATTTCGCTGTCGGCATTTCGCATCGCCGGCGGCTTGCTGTTGTTCTCCATCGCCACCGAAATGGTGTTCGGCGTGCGCATGCGCCGTGAAGGCGAAGCCGCCGAACAAGCGATCGAGGAACGTGCGCACAATATCGCTGCTTTCCCGCTGGCGATCCCGCTCATGGCCGGACCGGGGGCGATCACCGCGACGGTCCTGCTCGCCGGACGCGCAAATGGTAACTTGCTGCTGCTCGGGGTTCTGCTCGCCGTTGTGGTGGCCGTCGCGGCGTGCTGCTTCGCGGCGTTCCTGCTGGCGGTGCGGATCGGCCGCTTGCTCGGCGTGACTGGAAATATCGTGCTGTCGCGGTTGCTCGGCGTGCTGCTGGCGGCGCTGGCGGTGCAATACGTCGTCGACGGCATCCGCGCGATCCTTGCCGGCTGATGACACCCCTGCTCCGCGCTTAACCCGGATTAACAAGAAAGTCTGATTCGTTTGTGCATTACATTTTGGCGCGCTTCTCCTTGGCGTCTTCTCCTTACACCCTCTGTTTTTGACGGCACTCACGCGCCGGTAATTTTTCCTTAACCATATGGCGACACCGTTTCCCTCTACGAGTATTCACGGTCGCGGACGGCGCGACCGGCCGGTAAGGCCGCGAGCAAGAATTGCATCGCTGCACGAGAATTTGCAGCCATGAACGAGAACAAGACTCAGGCTTCGCCTTTTCGCGTTCGCAAGGCTGCCCCCGCCGACATTCCGGCGCTGATGCGGCTCAAGCGCCTTCTGGCTGAGGGCGAGAACTCATTGCACGCGGTGCGCGCCAGCGCGGCGGATTGGCTGCGCGACGGTTTCGGACCACTTCCGGGTTTTTGCGCGTTCGTGGCCGAGGCGGATGGTGCCGTCGTCGGCATGGCAACCTGCAGCCGGCGCATCATCACCGGCTGGAACGGACCGGTGATCTTTTTGCAGGATCTGTTCGTCGAACCGGCCCACCGCCGGCGCGGCATTGCGCGGACGCTTACCGCACGCGTCGCCGCGCTTGCCTGTGAACTCGGCAGCCCGATCGTGGAATTGACGGTGCGGTCCGACAATCCGGCACAAGCGTTTTACCGCAACAACGGTTTTGAGCCGCTGCCGCACTGCCTCACCTACGTGCTGGCCGGAGCGGAGCTCGCCGCGCTCGCCGCGCGCGATAAAAGCAGCAACAACGGCCAGCAGACGCCGGCACCGACCGCTGACCCTCGTTCAATATTGGCCCTTCGGCTCCAAGCCTAGCAGATATTGTCCGAACATGCTTCCGGTCGAGTCCCAGTTGAGGCTGATATGCGATCCGGCGGCGTGCGCGTCGCGCCAGAAGCGCTGCAACGGATGGTCGATGAACAACCCCTGCCCGCCGGCTGCGAGGAACAACGCGTCGATCGCCTGGATCAAGAGCCGCGCGCAGAACGCCTGGTCGCGGCGATTGCGCAGCCGCACGTCGATGTTGACCGCGTCACCGCGCCTGGCGAGATCGTAGGCTTCGGCGATGTCGCGAAAGATCAGCAGCCGTGCAGCATCGATGCATCCGGCCGCCTCGGCGACACGCAGTTGCACCGTCGTCAGTTCCGCCATCTTGCGATTGCCGCCGGCCACCGCGCCGCGCGTGGTGCGAACCTTTGCCATGTCGAGAAACTCGGCGAGCGCGCCTTCAGCCATGCCGAGCAGCGGGACCACGATGGTGACCGGCAGCACCGCGAGAAATGACTGCTTGTAAAGCGGATTGCTTTGGGCCCGCATCCCGGGCGCCGCTGACAGCGCCGCGAAGGCGACCGCGCGGCGCTCCGGCACGAATACCTTGTCGGCAACGACGGTTTTGCTGCCGGTGCCGCAAAGACCCATCGTGTGCCAATTGTCATCGATGACGATATCGGCCGTGGGCAGCAAAAAGAAACCCGGCTGCGGCGGACCGCCGGGTTGCGGGATCATGCCGCCAAGAATTTGCCATTGCGCATTGTCACAGCCGCTGCAGAAGCTGCCGGCGCCCGAAACCAGAAAGCCGTCATCGACAGTTTCCGCCCGCGCTACCGGCGCATAGGTACCGGCGGCCATCGCCGCGCGGTTGGCCCACACTTCGTCCTGCGCCTCCGGGGAAAAGCACGCCAACAGCCACTGATGCGAGGCCAGCAGCCCATAGACCCAGCCGGTGGAACCGCAGCCGCTTGCCAGCACCGCCTCGATCTGCGCGAACACGTCGAAGCCGTACTCGAATCCGCCATAGGCGCACGGCTGCATGACCCGGAACAGGTCCGCCTGCCGCATTCGCGCGATCATGTCGTCGCTGACGCGACGCGCGCGTTCAGTCTCGATCGCCCGCTCCCGCGCGATCCGCGCGATGTCACGCGCGCGCGCCAGGAGGTCGGCGACCTCAGGCCGATCGCGAGACGGGAGCGCTGTACTCATCGCTCAATACCAGTGCGGCTGCCAGATCATCAGCGCCATGATGGCGATCATGCCGGAAAGCCCGGCGAGCGCAATGATGCACCAGACCCGGAACAGGCGGCGATAGGAGTCCGGCAGCGGCTTGCCGTTGACGGCGGCTTCCTGCGTGATCTTGCGGATACGCCGCTCGATGAAGAGATTGGCCAGCCAAACCAGTGCGACGGCGGCGTAGATCGCACTCGACAGCTCGGTCCAATACTCATCGAGATGTGCTCCGATGGCCTCCGCGAGCAGATAGCCGGCAACCGGCGTCACCACCACCGCCGGCAGCATCAGCATGAATTCGGCGCGCACCGCGAACAGCACCGTGACCGCGACGACCGACGTGTTTCGCGAGCGGCGGGCGAACAGCATGAATAGCGCAATGGTGAGCCACGCGCCGAACATGACCGCGATAGCGATCATGTGCACGAATTTGATGGCGTAGATGGTGTCGAGCATTGTCATGCCGTCAATCCGGGCAGTGGGAGCGTGAACCTGGAATCCATGTTCAGAGTGAGCAGGCGGGCCGGCCGCAGCTCAACCTTGAAAATCGTGGCAGTGGATCCCAGACTACGCTCGCCATGCTCGCCCGGCCGGAATGACGGACGCAACAACTCAGAACGGAATTTCGTCGTCCATATCGCCGCGGCCGGCGCCGGCGCCCGCCCCTGCCGCAGCGGCGACTTTCCGCGTCGGTCCGGGCGAGCCGAAATCGCCGCCCGTATCGGAGCCGAAATCTCCGCCCGAGCCGCCCGCGCCGCCGGCGCGATCAAGCAAAGTCAGCTCGCCGCGAAATCCTTGCAGCACGACTTCGGTCGAGTAGCGGTCCTGGCCGGACTGGTCCTGCCATTTGCGCGTCTGTAGCGAGCCTTCAATGTAAACCTTCGAGCCCTTTTTCAGATATTGCTCGGCGACCTTGCACAGGTTCTCGTTGAAGATCACGACGCGGTGCCACTCGGTTTTTTCCTTCCGCTCGCCGCTCGCCTTGTCGCGCCACGATTCCGAGGTCGCCAACCGCAGGTTCGCGATCGGCCGGCCATCCTGGGTCCGGCGAATTTCCGGATCGGCGCCGAGATTGCCGATCAGGATCACTTTGTTCACGCTTCCTGCCATCACACGCTCCGTTCGTTCAGCATCCCTGTCTTGTGAGTCACCGTACTGCCGGGCTTGTCACCGGCAAGGCCGATCGGCCCGCTATTGGCCTTATCCACACGCGCGTTGCCACGCGCGCCATTGCGACCTGTTCGTGTTCTTACTTTGTTCCAGTCCCGAAAGCAAGATTTGGCGGCGCGGACTGCGCTCAGAGGCGGGAAAATTCCTGTGCGACGGGGATTCCATCTCCTCTTGCGCGAGCCCAGCGGAAAGTTCCCCGTTGTGGCATTTGGGTAACATCATTCTGGTGCGCAATCAGATACTTATCGGGCAACCGGACCACGGCGGGCGTGACATTTCGGAACGCCGCTCCGGAAAAAATCGACTTCGCGGGGCGTCGCAGGTGCAGGAGAGACTTCAATGAAACGGACGCTGTTTGCCAGCGCCATCGCAGTCGCAGTTGTAAGCCCCGCCCTCGCCGCCGATCTGCCGTCGGCGCCGCCACCGCAAGCGCCCGCCGTCTACGTTCCCGCCGCACCGCCGGTCTACAACTGGAGCGGCTTCTATATCGGCGCCAATGCCGGCGGCTCGTGGTTCAGCCAGTCGAATTCGACATTCACCGATTCGGTGACCGGAGCTACAAGCACCGGACAATCTTTCAACGACAGCGGCTTCGCCGCAGGCGGCCAAATCGGCGCCAACTTCCAGAGCGGCCAGTTTGTGTTCGGCATCGAAGGCGACGCCGATTACCTATCCAATAAGGCAAGCGTCACGGTCGCGTCGGATTTCAGCGGGCCGGGCTCTTCCAACACACACACCTACACGCTGGACTTTCTGTCGACAGTCCGCGGCCGCCTCGGCTTCGCCTGGGACCGCGCACTGATCTACGGCACCGGCGGCTTGGCGATGGCGGACTATCAGATCCAGCGCGTGCAGAACGGGGCTGGCCTTGCACCCGCGGGAAATTCGCAGACCGTGAGCGATTTCCGTATAGGCTGGGCAGCCGGCGCCGGCGTCGAATACGCCTTCAGCGACATGATCACCGGACGCGTCGAATATCTCGTCGCCGGACTGGAAAGCGCCAGCAACAGCTACAATTTCGCAGCTTTCGGAAACGGCACCGTAACGCAGAGTTCGCCGACCGCGTATGTCAACATCGTGCGCGGCGGACTGAACTTCAAATTCGGCGGATTCTAAGTTTACAGGCGGGGCGTCGGGGGACGCGCGCGGGGTGAGGGAGTAGCCGCTGGGCAAACCGGCGGAAGCTCCCTCACCCTGCTGCTTTCTGGCTGATCGTTGCGGCTCATCATGCACTCGCGGGGCGCGGCGCGGGCTGTGCGCGGCGCTGCCGATCGCACGCCGAAATTGGACGTTTGTGACTTTTGGGTCACATCCTTTTGCGGCAACTTCGGCTAGCTTTGTCGCATCCAAAACGCGCTTGAAGCGGACAGCGTCAACCGATCCGGCCAATAAACGGAATGTTGCGGGCGTTGCAGGGTACGGGAGAGTTCAGATGAAGCGGATGTTGTTCGCCGGTGCGCTTTCGCTGTTCGCCGCAACTCCCGCCGCATGGGCCGCCGATCTGCCCTCCGCGCCGCCGCCGCAAGCCCCCGCCAGGTACGTGCCGGCCGTCACGCCGGTCTATAACTGGAGTGGCATCTACATCGGCATCAACGGCGGCTACGCCTTTGGCAGCACCGACTGGTCGTCGCCCGGTGCTGGCATCGTGGGCACCGGAACCTTCAACACGAACGGCGGACTGGTCGGCGGTACGGCCGGTTTCAACTTCCAGAGCGGCCAGATCGTGTACGGTATCGAAGGCGACTGGGATTGGGCTCAGATTAAGGGGACTTCGAGCAGCGCCACAGCGACGATCGGGGGCTGCCCGGGTGCCATGCCTTGCAGCTTCGAGACATCGAGCAACTGGCTGTCCACGATCCGCGGCCGCGTTGGCTATGCGTTCGACCGCGTGATGATCTACGCCACCGGCGGCGGCGCGGCCGGCGACGTCAAGGCGACCTTCACCAATCCCAACGCCCCGGCTGTCACAGGGTCGACGAACTCGACGGAATGGGGCTGGACTGCGGGCGGGGGCATCGAGGCGGCACTCACCGAAAATATCACCGCCAAAGTCGAATACCTCTTTGTTGATCTTCAGAATGGCAATTGCTCGCCGACAATTTGCGGCGGCGGTACGGCGGTGCCGGTGTCATTCGACGCCAGCATTGTGCGCGCCGGCCTGAACTTCAAATTCAATCCGTGGTGACGGCCACTATCGCGTTTGCGACTGATCCTTTTGAGTTGATCCTCTTTGGACTGCGTCGGGGGGACGGGGAGTCGGGGGACGAGCGCGGGGTGAGGGAGTAGCCGCCGGACCGCAAGGAACGGTGGAGGCGCCCTCACCCTGTTTCTGTCATTTGAGCCGTCATTGCCGGACTAGGTCCGGCATTCGATGCTACCGCAACGCTCCCCGAATGCCCGGGTCAAGCCCGGGCATGACGCAGACAAAGGACTGGCCCGCTTTGCCTGGGGACCGCAGCCATCCCGCCCTGGCAAAAGCGCTGCGTTCTCACTACGTTCGTGCCGGGTTATCGGACAAGACCTCGGTGCCATGAAACCGCTCGTTGCCGCGAAAGCGGGAACCCAGAGTGTTTGAGGCGCCCATATTTCCATTCTGGATCCCCGCCCGCGGGGATGAGCGGAAGCAGTGATGAACAACCTGTTCGACCAGTCGGCGAAGGGCGCCAAAGATCGCCGCGAGGACATCCGCCGCGCCGCCGACCGCCGCATCATCGCCATCCGCGGCGCGCGCGAGCACAATCTCAAGAACGTCGATCTCGATCTGCCGCGCGACCAGCTCGTGGTGCTCACCGGCCTCTCCGGCTCGGGCAAAAGCTCGCTCGCCTTCGACACCATCTATGCCGAGGGCCAGCGCCGCTACGTCGAGAGCCTGTCCGCCTATGCGCGGCAGTTCCTGGAGATGATGCAGAAACCCGACGTCGACCAGATCGACGGGCTGTCGCCGGCCATCTCCATCGAGCAGAAGACCACCTCGCGCAATCCGCGCTCCACCGTCGGCACCGTCACCGAGATCTACGACTACATGCGGCTTTTGTGGGCGCGCGTCGGCGTGCCCTACTCGCCCGCCACCGGCCTGCCGATCGAGAGCCAGACCGTGTCCCAGATGGTCGATCGCATCATGGCGCTGCCGGAAGGCACGCGGCTTTATCTGCTGGCGCCGGTGGTGCGCGGCCGCAAGGGCGAATACCGCAAGGAGCTTGCCGACTATCAGAAGAAGGGCTTCCAGCGCGTCAAGATCGACGGCAAGTTCCATGAGATCGCCGACGCGCCGGCGCTCGACAAGAAATTCACCCACGACATCGACGTGGTGGTCGATCGCATCGTGGTGCGCCCCGACATCGCCACGCGCCTCGCCGATTCGCTCGAGACGGCGCTTAAGCTCGCCGAAGGCCTGGCGGTGGCGGAGTTCGCGGATGCGCCGGGGCCTGCATCCTTCGAGACGCGCGCGGGGCGCGCTCCTCAGGATGAGGACAAGAGCCGAGGCGGTCGTTCCCCTCATCCTGAGGAGGCCCGCCGGGCCGTCTCGAAGGACGACGCGCCCGAGCGCGCCAAAGCCAACCGGCAGCGCAACGAAACCGCGGAGCGCCTCGTCTTCTCGGAGAAATTCGCCTGCCCGGTGTCCGGCTTCACCATTCCGGAAATCGAACCGCGGCTGTTCTCGTTCAACAATCCGTTCGGCGCCTGCCCGAAATGCGGCGGGCTCGGCGTCGAGCAGCACATCGACGCCGACCTCGTCATTCCCGACAAGGAGCGCACCTTGCGCAAGGGCGCCATCGCGCCGTGGGCCAAATCGTCGTCGCCGTATTACGTGCAGACGCTCACCGCGCTCGGCAAGCACTACAAATTCACCCTCGACACCAAGTGGAAGGACCTTGGGAAGAAGACCCAGGACGCCATCCTGTACGGCTCCGGCGACACCGAAATCCGCTTCTCCTACGACGACGGCATGCGCGCCTACGAGACCAAGCGGCCGTTCGAAGGCGTCATCACCAATCTGGAACGCCGCTTCCGCGAGACCGACAGCGACTGGGCACGCGAGGAAATCGGCCGCTATTTCACCGACGTGCCGTGCGAGGCCTGCAAGGGCTTTCGTCTCAAGCCCGAAGCGTTGTGCGTGAAGATCGCAGACTTGCACATCGGCGAAATCTCCGACATGTCGGTCAAAGGCGCAGCCGCCTGGTTCACTGAGCTACCCCAGCGGCTCACTCCCAAGCAGAACGAAATCGCCGTGCGGGTGCTCAAGGAAATCCGCGAGCGGCTCACATTCCTGGTCGACGTCGGCCTCGAATATCTGACGCTCGCCCGCGCCTCCGGCACGCTGTCAGGCGGCGAGAGCCAGCGCATCCGGCTTGCCTCGCAGATCGGCTCGGGGCTGACCGGCGTGCTCTACGTGCTCGACGAGCCGTCGATCGGCCTGCACCAGCGCGACAACGCGCGGCTCCTCGAAACGCTGCGCCGGCTGCGCGACCTCGGCAACACCGTGATCGTGGTCGAGCATGACGAGGACGCGATCCGCGCCGCCGACCACGTCGTCGATGTCGGCCCCGGCGCCGGCGTGCATGGCGGCCACATCGTCGCTGAAGGCACGCCCGACGACATCATGGCCAACCCGGCGTCGCTGACCGGGCAATATCTCAACGGCGTGCGCGAGATCGCGATCCCGGAGCGGCGGCCGCCAAACGCGCACCGCCTGCTCAAGGTCGTCGGCGCGCGCGGCAACAACCTGAAAAACATCACCGCCGAAATTCCGCTCGGCCTGTTCACCGCCGTCACCGGCGTGTCCGGCGGCGGCAAGTCGACGCTGCTCGTCGACACGCTCTACAAGGCGCTGGCGCGGCGATTGAACGGCGCCAACGAGGCCCCTGCCCCGCACGACCGCATCGAGGGCATCGAACACCTCGACAAGATCATCGACATCGACCAGTCGCCGATCGGCCGCACGCCGCGCTCCAACCCGGCGACCTATACGGGCGCGTTCACGCCGATCCGCGAGTGGTTTGCCGGCCTGCCCGAGAGCCGCGCCCGCGGCTACGAGCCCGGCCGCTTCTCGTTCAACGTCAAGGGCGGCCGCTGCGAGGCCTGCCAGGGCGACGGCGTCATCAAGATCGAGATGCACTTTTTGCCGGATGTCTACGTCACCTGCGATGTCTGCAAGGGCAAGCGCTACAACCGCGAAACCCTCGAAGTGCTGTTCAAGGGCAAGTCGATCGCCGACGTGCTCGACATGACGGTCGAAGAGGCGCTCGAATTCTTCAAGGTGGTGCCGCGGGTGCGCGACGTGCTGATGCTGCTGCACCGCGTCGGCCTCGACTACATCCATGTCGGCCAACAGGCGACGACGCTTAGCGGCGGCGAAGCGCAGCGCGTCAAGCTCGCCAAGGAGCTGTCCAAGCGCGCCACCGGCCGCACGCTCTACATTCTGGACGAGCCGACCACCGGCCTGCATTTCCACGACGTGGCGAAGCTTCTGGAAGTGCTGCACGAGCTGGTCGACACCGGCAATTCCGTCGTCGTCATCGAGCACAATCTCGAAGTCATCAAAACCGCCGACTGGATCATCGACCTCGGCCCCGAAGGCGGCGACGGCGGCGGCCAGATCGTCGCCGCCGGCACGCCGGAGCAGATCGCGGCGACGAAGGGGAGCTATACCGGGCAGTTCTTGAAACCGGTGCTGGCGAGGGGGGCAGCGTCGAGGCGCAAGAAGCGGGTCGAGGCGGCGGAGTAATCCTTCTCCCTCTCCCGCTTGCGGAAGACGGTCGGGGTGAGGGCGCGAGCGGCTCTGCCGCGAGCGGGATGGCGCCGCGTGCTAGCGCTCGTGCTGAGCGGCGACTATCTGATTTCGGACCACGGCTTTGATGAGCTTGCCAAGGATGGTATTCTACCGGGCGAAGCAATCGCGGGAATAGCTGCGGCGATTGCAGTAGAGGATTATCCAGACCGGCGACGCGGACCCAGTGTCTTGGCTTTGCAGCACGATGTGAACGGCCGCCCCATTCACGTATTGTAAGGAATTCCGGCAGGCCAACGTCGGCCTGCAGTGCTCGTGACGGCGTATAGGCCCGATCCGGATTTGTGGGACATCGACTTCAAACAGCGAATAACGCCATGACACGAAAAAGCATCAAGCTCCTCCACGAAGGAAAATACGCCGCCGAGGTTCCGATCGAGCTCATCGAGGACGATACGGCGTGGTCGCCGTACTTGTCGCCGGAGGAGGTCCGCAAGCTCGACACCGTGCGGCTTGCATTGAAACACGGCGACCTCGCCGAAGCCGCCAAATACGGCCGCGTGTTCGAATTGAAGCCGGTTGCCGCGGAATGACCAGCACCGCCGACTGGACCATTGACCTCGGCCCCGAAGCATGGCCCGGACTTGATCCGGGCGCGAGCGACGGCGGCGGCAAAATCGTCGCCGCCGGCACGCCCGAGCAGATCGCCGCGACGAAGGGGAGCTACACCGGGCGGTTTCTCAAGCCGGTGCTGGCGCGGGGCGCGGCATCGAAGCGCGTCGAGGCGGCGGAGTAGATGCCCGGCCGCCGACGAGGACCTGCAATGGTGGACGAAAGGTTCACGGAACTCTTAATGCCCACCCTTGATGCATTTTCTGAGATGCTCAGAACTGTCAAACCAATGGTGAAGATGGAGGACGTAGACGACATTCTGGTCGCGGATTTTTCTTCAATCAAAAACAACGACGCGCGGCAGGTTATCGAACGGCTTTATTCGATGTCGATAAGGGCGAACAAAGCGATCCACGAGGTACATTCTGTTTATAATGATATGCAGCTTTGCCAATTAATGTCGAGGCGATTTCCCTGGCGCAAAGGCACATTCAAAAGATCCGACCATCTTCATTTTTCTTGGATGCTTTTCGTCAATCTGTGTTATCTTTTTCGGTTAAAGCTGAAACAAGCCTATAACGTTGCTCAGCCTCTCGCCGCGCTTTCTAAAGGCGCAAACAAATTTGATGTGGCCAGCGAATTAAAGCTTCTCGATCATAAAATTGGCCGTCACATTCGTGCACGTGGTGAACATTGGCACCAATGGAATGTTGGGCATAAGTGGATTAAGGACTACCGAATGTTCGAGTTTCTAGACCAAGCCGGCGAACTACCAAGGGGTCTTCCTCCGATAGACGGCATTTTCCGAGTTGCCCAGAGCGAGCTGGTATCTGACGTGCAAGATGCTATGGAGGCGATGGATACGAGCTTGGAAACACTTCTTAAGGCGACAGCGAATGACATTTCACACGGCATGAATTTGGTCTCGAATTTTTTGAAGAACTATGCTGCTGACCAGCAAGCAGCAGAGTAACGAGTCGTCGGCGATCTGCCCACTTCAAGCAAGCGTAGCAACCATTAGATTTCGACGGGTCGATTGGTCCAGGGCGTTCCGGCTGCACACGGCGCTTCGCGCCTTTGCCCACCCTACCGTTTCCGCGCGTTGCCTCCACCCGCAAGAACATCAAGCCGCCCAGCCAGCGCCTCAAGCCCCCAGCCGCGCGCCAGCGCGGCGGCTTTGGCCCAGGTCGCCGTCTGGTCGGGCAGTTTGGGCAGCGGCGCCTTGCGGTCCATGGTGGCGATGGATTTGTAGAGCTTGAGCTCCGCCGCCTGTTTGGGGAAACGCCCGGCTTTCAGCACTGCCTCGAGGCTGCCGTAGCGGCGGATCAGCGACGCCGCGCCAGCGGGTCCCACGCCGGGCGCGCCGGGCAGTTTGTCGGACGGGTCGCCGCGCAGCGCGATGAAGTCCGGCACCTGCCGCGGCTCGACGCCGTAACGCGCGAGCACTTCGGCGGGCCCGATGCGCTCGACGCCGCCGCCACGCACCGGATAGAGAATGGTCGTGCGCGGCGAGGCGAGCTGGAACGAGTCGCGGTCGCCGGACGCGACCAGCATCCGCCCTCGCCGCTTCTCTTCGCTGGCCGCCGCGGCGGCGAGGAAATCGTCGGCCTCGTAGCCTGCGCCGCGCGTGTTGGCGAAGCCGCACGCGCGGACGAATTCGGGAATGACCGCGAGCTGTTCGACGATGTCGTCGTCGAAATCGCGCCCGCTCTGATAGGCCGGAAAGGCTTCGTGCCGGTAGGTCTCCTCCTCCAGCGTGTCCCAGGCGACGACGACGGCGCGCGGCGTCTCGTCGGCATAGAGCCGCAGCAGCAGATTGGCGAAGCCCAAAATGGCGCCGGCCGGCCGGTTGCCCTTCCGCCGGATCGTCTTCGGCAGCGCGTGATAGGCGCGATGGGCGAAGGAATCGCCGTCGATGGCGAGGAGCGGCCGGGGCGCTGTCGGCCGGCGCCGCGGTTTCGGTTTAGGTGGCATTAACAGCACCGTCATGCCTGGCCTCGTCCCGGCCATCCACGTCTTGTTGGGATTGCAACATCTAGTAAGCAAGACGTGGATGACCGGGACAGAGGCGAGCGAAGCACGCCGTTCTTCGAACGTCTATGCCCGGCCATGACGGTCAGTGAACCGTCACCCTGAGGTGCGAGCAGAGCGAGCCTCGAAGGGCGACGGCCCGAGCGGCGACGATGCCTCGGCCGGCGACCTTCGAGGCTCGCCAATAGCGCGCCGAAGACGCGCGTAAACGCGCTGATGGGGCGAGCACCTCAGGATGACGGCGCCCCCTCATTTGCACACCGGAATCGAATTTTTCAGGTTATCCTCCAAATTGGCGCGGTCGATGTCGCTGTCGACGAGGACTTTTCCTGTGCTGTCCGCAATGAATAACTGCATGTCCATCAACGTTACGGGAAACCCGTAATTCTGAACCAAGGTGTAGGTCATGACGATCTGCACATCGTAGTCGCTGGCGCGCCACATGGTGAACAGCCAGTCGTCGATGATCTTGTAGCCTTGCCCGGTCAAAACTTTCGTCACGAACGCTTTCGTGCCGCCGTCAGAGCCTTCATTCGCGCTGACCTTCAATTTCACCACGCAGGTCGGCGCCGCGGCAGATGCAGCGGCCGGATTCCAGATCAGCAGAGAGACGAACAGCGGTACCGCCGAAACGACAGACCTCCAGAATGTTGCCGGTCCCGCGGTCACCAGCCGGGTGTGCAACACCCTGAGTAATACGTCTTTCTGGAACATTGCGCTTTTCGGGGCCCTGGCCCGGCCTGTCATTCGCATACGCCGAATGGCGAAATTACGCCGAAGCCTGTCATCGGGCATGCCGCTTCGGACCCCGTTGGGCTAATCCTACTCATTGCGTCGCGACGCGCTACTATATCGGCTTTGGCGATGTGGAGGCCGGTATGGATGCGATTCGCGGCAGTTGCCTGTGCGGCGGCATTCAATTCGAAATCACCGGGCCGCTGTCGGGCCCGCTGAACTGCCATTGCTCGCAATGCCGCAAGCAGCACGGTGCGGCGTTTCGCAGCCGCATTCGCGTCGCGGCGGCCGATGTCCACTGGCTTCAAGGCGAGCATCTGCTCAAGTTCTATGAAAGCCCGCGCGGCTACCAGCGTGGCTTCTGCCGCGAATGCGGCTCGCCGATGATCAACCGCGCCGGACCCAACTGGAAAGCGCCCGCGGACTTTCCCAATCCGCCGTCGCCGCAATACGGCATCCCGCTCGCCATCCTCGACAATCCGCCGGTGCGGCCGGAATTGCACTGTTTCGTCGGCAGCAAAGCGCCGTGGTTCGAGATCACCGACGATCTGCCGCAATATGCCGAATACCCGCCGCCGGGCTGACGCGCCCACCCGCCGCCGGCAACGCCCGGCGATTTTACGTCTGGATCTTGCTCAGCACGGCCTGCATCTGCACCAACACCTCGCGGGTCTTCTCCGCGTAGAACGCGTTGACCACCTCGCTGATCGCCTGCACCTTCGGGTCGAGCGGGTTGATGCCCGCGGCCACCAGCCGGCCGTGCAACTCCTTGAGCACTTCGTCTTTCTCGAACATCGGGCTCTCCGTTCCCCCGCCAGCCTAAGCCGCAGCCGGGCGTTACAGACCTGGCTAGCGCAATGACATTCCGTAGTCCCGTCACCACCGGGGATGACCCGAACATGCGCCCGCGAGGCGCGCCGGTGGACGAACACCAATTGGCAAAGCCTTGAGACTGGCGAACGCATCGAGGCTACCCCCAAAATGGGCTGGCGCGCGCGCGGCTGATCACATAGATCATCGCCACGAAGCTCTGGTAAGGACCAACCATATATGGGCAAAGCGCGCTCCAAAGACCCTGAATTCCTTGAGCGGCAGACCGCGGCGGCCAACGCCAAGAAGGCGCTGGTGGAACGGTTTCGCGCCAAAGCCGCGGATCCGGCCACCGCCGAACTGCAGCAAAAGCGGGCGGCGGAGGCCGCCATACGGAGCGCCGCCAGGGAAGCCCGCGAGGCGGAGAAGGCCGAACTCAAGGCCCGCGAGGCCGAGGCGGCCGCCGCGCTCAAACGCGAGGCCGCGGCACAGGCCGAACGCGCCGCAGCGGAGGCGGCCGAACGCGCGCGCGCCGCGGAGGCGGAAGCCAAGGAAGCCCGCGACGCCCGCTATGCCGCCCGCAAGGCAAAAAAGAAAAAAGGCAAGCGCTGAACAGACCTGGTCCGTACGGCGCTCACCATCCTTGCCACGTCGACAGTCTCGCCAGCCGACACCAGCACCGGCTCGAAACGCGGCGCTGACCGGGGGCGGCGGTATCATCGGTGTGCGTAGCGATACGGTGCGCCGCTCCTCACATGACCAGCAATGCAAGGCGGCTTACCGCGCAACAACGGTGGGTTACGCTGAAGTTCGTCATCGGGCCGGCCATTGCGGGCCGCACCCGGTGGGCTAACCCGCGCTACATTGGCTCGTCATGAAAAAAATCGGCTTCCTCTCCTTTGGTCACTGGACACCGTCGCCGCACTCGGAAGTGAGAACCGCGTCCGATGCGCTGCTGCAATCGATCGAGCTTGCGGTCGCCGCCGAAGAGCTCGGCGCCGACGGCGCGTTCTTCCGCGTGCATCACTACGCCCGCCAGCTCGGCTCGCCCTTCCCGCTTCTGGCCGCCGTCGGCGCGCGCACGAAGCGCATCGAGATCGGCACCGCGGTGATCGACATGCGTTACGAGAACCCGCTCTACATGGCGGAGGATGCCGGCGCGGCCGACATCATCGCCGGCGGCCGCCTGCAACTCGGCATCAGCCGCGGCTCGCCCGAGCAGGTGATCGACGGCTGGCGTATTTCGGCTACGCACCGGCCGAAGGCCAGAGCGACGCCGACATGGCGCGGCGCCACACCGAAGTGTTTCTCGAAGTGCTGCGCGGGCAAGGCTTCGCCAAACCCAATCCGCGGCCGATGTTTGCCAACCCGCCGGGGCTCCTTCGCCTCGAGCCGCACTCGGAAGGCCTGCGCGAGCGCATCTGGTGGGGTGCGGGTTCGAGCGAGACGGCCGAATGGGCGGCCAAGATCGGCATGAACCTGCAAAGCTCGACGCTGGTTTACGACGAGACCGGCGAGTCGCTCGCGGTCCAGCAGGCAAAGCAGATCCGCAAATTCCGCGAGGCCTGGAAGGCGGCCGGCCACGCGCGCACGCCGCGCGTCTCGGTCAGCCGCAGCATCTTCGCACTGGTCGACGATCGCGACCGCAGGTATTTCGGCCACGACAGCGAAAGCGAAGACCAGATCGGCTTCCTCGGCGACGGACGGAAAACCGTGTTCGGCAAAAGCTACGCCGCCGAGCCCGACGCGCTGGTCGAACAGCTCAAGCAGGACGAGGCGATCGCCGAAGCCGACACGCTCCTTCTCACCGTGCCCAACCAGCTCGGCGTCGACTACAACGCCCATGTCATCAAGGCGATCCTAACGCATGTCGCCCCGGCCATGGGCTGGCGATGACCCGTCATTCCGGGGCGCGCCGGAGGCGCGAGCCCGGTATCCATAACCCGGCGCTTGCAGCTTTTGCGCCGCGCAAATGCGCAACCCACCGCGAAATTGGATTCCGGGCTCCTCGCTGCGCTCGGCCCCGGAATGACGAATTACAGGTCGTTCCCGCATGACGCATTTGCAGCCTTGTGCTATAGAGAAACGATGACTGTCCAAGACCTTGAGAAAGCCATTGCCAAGCTGCGGCCAGACGAGCTTGCGGAACTGCGCGCTTGGTTCGACGATTTCGACGCGGCGCGCTTCGACGAAAAGATCGAGCGCGACGCCAAGGCCGGAAAGTTGGACCGCTTGGCCGATGCAGCCATCGAGGACTTTCGCGAAGGCCGTGCTCGCGAATTATGAAACACGTCGCGAGCCGTACTTTTTGGGACGCTTATGGAAGGCTTCCTGAGCGAGTGCGCTCGCTTGCCGACAAGAACTACACCTTGCTTAAGAGCGATCCTCGCCACCCATCCCTGCAGTTCAAGAAAGTTGGACGATTCTGGTCGGTGCGGGTGGGCACAAGGTATCGGGCGCTCGCGGTCGAATCCGATGGCAATTTAATCTGGTTTTGGATCGGCTCGCATGCCGACTATGACGCGCTGATAGGGTAACGCGTTTCGCAGCCAAAACACGATCGTTCGGGAGGGAAGCGCTGATGCCACAGTCTGACGAAGACGCCATCCGCGACCTTGAAAACCAGTTCAATGCCGCGTGGGACGCGCACGATCCCGAAGGCTTGGCGGCCTCGCTCGCCGACGACGCGCAGTTCATCACCGTCAACGGCGCCTGGACCACGACGCGCGACGGCTTCCGCGATCTGATGGCGCGGCTGCATGGCACGAACGGCCCGTTCCGGACCTCGACGCGCAAGACGCCGGAGATGAAGGTCACTTTCCTCACGCCCGACATCGCCATCTTGCATTCGCGGTTCTGGATCGACGGCGAAATCCAGCACGACGAGCACAGCGTGCCGTCGCGCGAGAGCGTCGGCACCCGCGTCGTGCACAAGATCGGCGGACGCTGGCGCATCGTCGCCACGCAGAACACCGATGTCCGCAAGGGCCGGCGGCACTGAGCGGCGGCATCACGGGCTGACTCGGTTGTCCTTTTTTCTTTGACAACGTCCCCCGCGGTATCTGCCCCCCGCGCTTTTCGGCGCTCCGCCTCCCTCTTTCAGGAGGCCCGTTCGTGAAAAATGTTGGGAGAACTCGGGCACAGCAAAAACGTGCCGCGAGAACGGCTGGCGTCGTGGCGTCGCGGCGCTTATGCTGATGACTGCTTGCAACCACAACAATGGGGTTGGCGATGGCGAAAAAAGCGAAAGCGGCAAACAAGGCCAGGAAAGCTGGAAAGAAAAAGGCTGGCGCGAAGAAGACAAAGCTGACCGCCAAGACCGCAAAGAAGACTGCAAAGAAAACGGCAAAAAAGACAGCGAAGAAGGCTGCAAAACGCGCCAGAGCGCCGGTCGCGAAGAAAGGCAGCGCCGCGACGCCAAGCCGCAAGGTCGCGCCACCCAAAAAGGCCGCCCCGAAAATAGCCGCGCCACAAACGACCCTGCCGACGAAGGCCGCGCCCAAACAGACTGCGCCCAAAAAGCCCGCACCGATTGCGGCCCCGGCGCCCGCCCCGAAGCAACCGCCGGCTGCCCCCACGAGCGCGCCGCCCCCGTCACACGAGAGCCTGACGCACCGGATCGGCAGCGCGTTCAAGGCCGTGGTTGATACGCTGGCGGATGCCGAACAGCTGCATCGCCGCCTCGATCCGGATCCCAGCAAAGACATTGAGCCGGAATGATGCTGGCGTAGCGACCGGGCAAATGCCGGCGTGGTTTCGCGACTGTGCGATCGCGCATCGCCCCGCGCTGCCCGCTGCGGGTGGATTTGGCATGGCAAAGTGACTACGCTTCGAGACTTAAGCCGCTCGAAAGCATCGGATACCGGTTATGAATCCAGTTATTGCGAAGCCCGACGCGCTCACCGTCATCAGCAATGGCGCGATGTTCACGATGCCGAACGTCGATCTCGGCGGGATCATGGAAAATCTCACAAAAACGGGAAAGCGCACGCACCAGATCTGGCTCAACGACGAGTCGCTCGCCTTCATCGCGCGCGGGCGCGAGTACCGCAACGAATTCCATCTCAATCCGAGCTATGAGATTCAGTACTCGCTCAAGGGCGATCTGGAACTGCATTACCGCGACGCCGAGGACAAGGAAAAGATCGCACTTGTGCCGGAAGGCTCGTGCCTGTTCCAGCCGCCGATGGTGCCGCACTCGCCGCGCTTCTCGCCGCAATCATTCCAGCTCGTCATCGAGCGCGCGCGCAAGCCGGGCGAGATCGACAAATTTCATTGGTACTGCGACAGCTGCGATAATCTGCTGCACGTCGAGACCTATACGGTCGACGACTACAAGGCCGACCCGGTGTCGCGCGCCTACGAGCGGTTCAACGGATCGGCCGAGTTCCGCACCTGCAAGAAATGCGGCACGGTGAAGCCGGCGGTGAAATTGTAGCATGCCCTCCGATGTCCGCGACAACACCGCGCTGTCCCGGTTCGAGCTCGACGCCGACGGCGTTACGGTGTTCATGAATTACCGACTCGCCGGCGATGTCATCTCGCTCGACCACACTGAAACGCCGGTCGCGGCGCGGGGCCGCGGACTGGCGGCGCGGCTGATCGAAGGCGCGTTGCAGATCGTCCGCGCACGGGGACTGAAAGCCGTGCCGCGCTGCCCATTCGTGCGCGCCTATCTCGCCAAGCACCCGCAATACGACGATCTCGTCCAGTAGTTCCAGACCCGAGGAGAAGCCAACAATGCCCGCAGCGCACGATTTCGGCATGGAAGAGCGCAAAAAGCTGTTCGTGCCCGCGGCGGCTCCGTTCCATGCGGCGCTGGCTCCCTTCGGCTACGCATTGATCCGCGTCGCGCTCGGCCTCATTCTGATGCCGCACGGTTACGCCAAGCTTTTCCAGGACGATGCGGTGCCCGCATCGCGGAATTTCGTGCATTTCGGCTGGTCTCACCCGCTCGCATGGGCCTATGCGATCGGCGTCCTCGAATTTTTTGGCGGGCTCATGCTGGCGCTCGGGCTGTTCACCCGCATCGTCGCCGCGGCCATCGCCATCGAAATGGCGGTGATCTCGTTTGCCGTGCTCTATCCCGCCTGGTCGTGGGGCCATCACGGCATGGAATACGCCCTGCTGATGGGCTTGGTCGCGCTCGGTGTCTTTCTGCAAGGCGGCGGGCGTTATTCGCTCGATCACCTGATCGGCCGCGAGTTCTAAGCGCTTCGGCCGCCTCAGGCGCCCTACTCTTCGAACTTGAGACCGGCTGCCTGCACGACGCCGCGGAATTTCACGATATCACCCTCGATGATGGTCGCGAATTGCGCCGGCGTCGCGTTGCTGGGGACAAGCGCCATGGCCTTGAGCTTGCCCGCCACAGCTGGGTCGTGGACAGCCTCGCTCCAGGCCTTTTGCAGCTTGGCAACGACGGCGGGCGGCGTGCCCGCAGGCGCAAAAGCCCCGTTCCAGAACGTCGCAGTCACTGCGGGGTAGCCGGCCTCGATCATGGTCGGCACACCGGGCAGATCGGGCGAGCGCTCGGCCGTTGTGACTGCGAGCGCCCGCTCCTTGCCGCCTTTGACGAGCGGGATGGTCGGCGGTCCGTCGGCGATCGTCATCGCAGCCTGACCGCTGACCACCGCGAGATTCATCTCGGCGCTGCTCTTATAGGGAATCATGGTGCCGGGCATGCCGGATTTCAATTTCAGCAGCTCGGTCACGATGGTGAAGGCCGGCGACGAGCTGGAATAATTGGCCCTGTCGGGATGCTCTTTCATCCAGGCAATGAACTCCTTCAGAGTCTTCGCCGGATTGTCGGCCCGCACCACCATGAACAGCGGAATGCTGCAGATCATCGACAGCGGCACGAATGACTTGGTGGGACTGTATTTGAGGTTGGGCAGCACCGCGGCCGCGATCGAGATGGCGCCGATCGGACTGACGAGGAGCGTGTAGCCGTCAGCCGGCTGATGCGTCACGTATTCGGCGGCAAGGCGCGCCGACGCGCCCGGCCGATTCTCGACGATGACCGACTGATGCAGAATCTCCGACAACTTGGCGCCGACCACGCGCGCAATCAGGTCGCTGCCCCCGCCGGCCGCATAGCCGACGATCAGGCGGATCGGCCGCGCCGGATACGCGCTCTGCGCCGCGGCGGGCGTGATGGCCGCAAGCAGCAACACGGCCACCATGCCTACAATACGGTGACGCATCGCTCGGTTATTCCTCAAAATGCAGGTGCGCGGCACTAACGACATCGCGAAACTTGACGATGTCGTTGTCGATGATGCGGCGGAATTCCGCGGGATCGGCACCGCCGGGATTGACCGCCATCGCTTTGAGCTTTTGCGCTACGCCAGGATCGGCCACCGCCTGGGCGAACGCCTTGGAAAGCTTGTCAACGACGGCCGGCGGCGTTGCCGCGGGGGCAAACACGCCGCTCCACAGGCTGACTTCCACGCCCGGATAGCCCGCTTCCGCCATGGTCGGCACGTCGGGCAGCTCGGGCGAGCGCTCTTTGCCCGTCACCGCAAGCGCGCGCTCCTTGCCGGCCTTGACCTGCGGCACGGTCGGCGGCCCGTCGGCAATCGTCATCGCAGTCTGACCGCTGATGACGGCGAGATTCATTTCGTTGCTGCTTTTGTACGGGATTGCGACACCCGGCATGCCCGACTTCAGTTTCAACAACTCGACCGTGATGGTGAAGGCCGGAGACGACGTGGCGTAATTGGCCTTGTTAGGGTGCTGCTTCATCCACGCCACAAATTCCTTGAGGTTCTTGGAGGGATTGTCGGCGGCAATCGTCATGATCAGCGGAAAATTGGCAATCATGCCGATGGGCGCGAACGTCTTGTTTGTCTGGTAGGAAAGATGTGGATAGATCGCCGGACCGATCGCCATGGCGCCGCTGGCGCCGACAAGGAGCGTGTAACCATCGGCCGGCTGATGCGAGACATACTCGGCAGACAACCGCCCGGCCGCGCCCGGCTTGTTCTCAACGATCACTTGCTGACCAAGTATCTCGCCGAGCTTTGCGCCGACCAAACGCGCGAAAATGTCGTTGCCGCCGCCCGCCGCGAAACCGACCACCATGCGGATCGGCTTCGTGGGGTAAGCGGGCTGCGCCACAGCCGGCGCGAGCGCTGACGCCGCCAATAACAGCGCCCCAGCTGCCGACAGCACGGCCGCGCACGCCACTTTGGTCAATCGCATAGGCATTTCCTCCATGTCCTGTTGGCTTTATCCTGCCGCGCAAATCGCATCCGCACAATCGCGGCACCTGCGCCCTGCCCTGCGGCAATTGCGCCGCCGGTTCGCTCACACGAGCGCCGACGCCAGATCGGCGATGAGATCGTCGGTATCCTCGATCCCGACCGAAATGCGCACCAGGCCGTCGCTGATGCCAAGTGCAGCGCGCACATCCGGCGGTGTCGACGCGTGCGTCATCAGCGCCGGCAGAGAAATCAGGCTCTCCACGCCGCCGAGGCTCTCGGCGAGCGGCCGGACGGGTTGGCGCTCTCAAATTTGAGAAACAGCCGGCATGGACCTCGATCGAACTGCGTCACTTCGACGAGCGGCGTCTCGCCTATAAGGTCAAGAACGGAGGTCATGAGGTGCGTCTGCCTGTCACGACTTCAACCACTCGACCAGGGCAACGTTCACGGCCTGCGGCTGCTCCATGGTCGACAAATGGCCGCTGTCCGGAACCACGACGAGGTGCGCGCCGGGAATAGCCTTGGCCATTTCGTGCGATAGTTCCGGTGGGGTGAGGCGATCGTCGTCGCCGACCAGCACCAGCGTCGGACAATCGATGGCCTCCAGCCCGGGGCGAGAGTCGGGGCGTGCCATGATGGCTTGCTGCTGGCGAATGTAGGCCTCCGGGCCGGTATCCTCGTTCATGGCGCGAACGGCAGCCTTGAGCGTCGCATCGCTGTGGCGCTTGCGATGCACCAGCCACGGAAACTGATCCTCCGTCACCTCGGCAAATCGGCCCTGCTGCGCCAGTTCGATGAGTGGCTTGCGTTGGGCAGTGCGCTCGGGCACCTCGGCGCCCGGACCGGTGTCGAGCAGCGCCAGTTTTGCCACTCGACCAGGCGCCTGGCGCACGATTTCGAACGCGATGTAGCCGCCCATCGACAGACCCGCGACCGCAAACCGCGGCGGCGCGCCGGCGAGAATTCGCCGCGCAATGGCCGCCATGCTGTTATCGCGGCGATGATCGGCGACCGTGACAGGGCCAAACTGCCAAAGTACCGGTATCTGCTCCGCGTAGAGCCGCGCCGAGCAATTCAGGCCTGGAACCAGGATGATCGGCAACGGTTCTGGGGCTGGAGCAGACATGAAGCACCTCCATCGAAAAAGTGAAGGAATCCGTTTAGCTTAGAGCTGAGCGAGTCCAGCCGGCCGTTGACTTTCGCCCATTCGACCATATGTTGCACGTAGCCGAAGGCTAGGAAGATTCGGGCGCCCGGCGGGTTTTTCCGGTCCATCGTTGGAAGTTCAGGCCGCTCGGGGGCGCCCCTTACGAGGTTTCATGTCGTTTTCACATCTCGGCTTGTCCGATAAGGTTATCGCCGCAGCGGCGGCGGCTGGCTACCAAATTCCCACTCCAATCCAAGAACAGGCGATACCCCACGTGCTGGCGCGGCGCGACGTACTTGGCATCGCGCAGACCGGCACCGGCAAGACCGCAGCGTTTACGCTACCCATGCTGACGATGCTGGAAAAGGGCCGCGCCCGCGCCCGCATGCCGCGCACGCTCATTCTTGAACCGACGCGGGAGCTTGCGGCGCAGGTCGAGGAAAGCTTCACCAAGTACGGCGCCAACCATAAGGTCACCCTCGCTCTGCTGATCGGTGGCGTCTCTTTCGACGACCAGGATGCCAAGCTCACGCGCGGCGTCGACGTGCTTATCGCAACTCCCGGCCGGCTTCTCGACCATTTCGAGCGTGGACGCCTTCTCTTGTCGGGCGTCGAACTGCTGGTGATCGACGAAGCCGATCGCATGCTCGACATGGGCTTCATCCCCGACATTGAGCGCATCTGCAAGCTCGTTCCATTCACGCGGCAGACATTGTTTTTCACCGCGACCATGCCGCCGGAAATCCGCCGCATCACCGAGCAGTTTCTGCACAATCCAATCCGCGTCGAAGTTGCGCGTCCCGCCACTACCCTCGCCACGACGACGCAGCTCTTGGCCAAATCCGGCCGTGAGGCGTTCGAAAAGCGCGAGACGCTGCGCCATCTGCTCCGCTCGGCGGAAGGTTTGAAGAACGCTATCGTTTTCTGCAACCGCAAGCGCGATGTTGCTACGCTTCACCGCTCACTGCTGCGTCACCGCTTTTCGGTACAGGCCTTGCACGGCGACATGGACCAACCGGCGCGCATGGCGGCCCTTGAACAATTTCGCAAGGGCGAAGTGACGCTTCTGGTTGCATCCGACGTGGCGGCGCGGGGCCTCGATATTCCAGAGGTGAGTCACATCTATAATTTCGACGTGCCGATTCACGCCGACGATTATGTACACCGCATCGGCCGCACCGGACGGGCTGGCAGAAGCGGGATCGCTATCACTCTCGTCGCCGGCTCAAACGACCTTAAAGCCGTGGCCGCGATCGAAAAGCTGATCGGCCGCGAGATTCCCTATATGGAGCTGCCCGGCGGTACGGCATTGCCAGACCACCGGCCTGCGCAGCAAAGTACCGAACCGAAGCAACGCCCACATCGCGGCCGTCCCGACGGCAATCGGCATACGCGTCGGCCGGAAGCGTCTGTCGCGCGCGTCGAGCAGCCGCATCCGCGCCGCAACGCACCGACGCACGCGCGTCCAGACGAAGGCGATACCTCGCATCTGCCCGCATTCTTGCTTCGGCCGGTACCACTTAAAGCTTAGCTGATAAAATTTACACGGCGCCGCACCGAAACGTTTACCGGTCCTTCATCGCTATCTTCTAATCCTAATTAGTATGTTCGCGACAGATCGTCTGGCGCGGGGGAATTGTTTTGCCTGCGATCGGAGAGCGTTGATGGGCGAGCCCCACGACGATTATCAACGCACCCTTGCGTTCGCGGAAATCGCACTCGGCCAGCTTCGCGCACTGGCCCAGCCGGCATCGCCGCGCAATTACGAAATCTGGTACAACTACGCCACCGGCTACAATTCCGCGCTCAACCGCGCCATCAATCAAGCGATCGAGCAAAAGGGCAATCTCAGCGGAGCCGATCTCGATCATATCTACAACACGTACATTAACACCGCTCGAGTTGGAGAACAGATCGACACGGTCGGGACGCGTGTGCTTGACGAAATCAAGCAAGTGCTGGAGATGATCGACGCCGCTTCCGGCTCTGCCACGAGTTATTCGGAAGATCTCGCCGACGCGTCCGCGAAGCTCGCCGGCGCCTACGACAGCGACACGCTGCGCGCCGTGATCGAACGCCTGATGGAAGGCGCCAGCGCGATGGAGTTCAACAACAAGAAGCTTGAGGCCAGTCTTTCAGCCTCCAAACAGGAGATTGAACAGCTCCAGCAGAATCTTGCGGTCGTACGCAGCGAGAGCCTTACCGATCCGCTCACTTCGCTGTCGAACCGGAAGTCTTTCGATGCCTCGCTCGCCAGCGCCATGGTGGCGGCGAGGCAGAAGGGCGAGCCGCTGTCGCTCATAATGGCCGACGTCGACCACTTCAAACAGTTCAACGACAGGTTCGGCCACCTCACGGGTGACCAGGTGCTGCGCCTCGTCGCCGTGGCGATGAAGCACAACGTCAAAGGCCAGGATATCGCCGCCCGGTACGGCGGCGAGGAATTCGTCATCGCGCTTCCCGACACGACGCTGCGCTCAGCCGTCGCCGTCGCGGACCAGATTCGCCGCGGAGTAATGGCCAAGGAATTGATTAAACGTTCGAGCGGCGAGCGGCTGGGCCGCGTGACGCTCTCCGTCGGCATCGCTCTGCTGCACACCGGCGATACGCCCCAATCGCTGATCGAACGCGCCGACGCCTGCCTCTACGCCGCCAAGCGCCAGGGTCGCAACCGCGTCGTCTGTGAAGGCGATCCGGAGGCCGCAGCCAACGCACCGCCGCCGTCTCGGGTCGCGTAATTCAAAGAGAAGATTCGCGGATAACTTTTCCGGGGTCAGCGCGCCGAAGCGCCAGAGGCATCGGTAGCCGGCTCTATCTGGACGGATTCGCCGCAGCCGCAGGCCGCCGTCTGATTCGGGTTGTTGAACACAAACTGCGCCCCCAGCTTTTCCACCTTGTAGTCCATTTCGGTGCCGAGCAGGAACAGCACCGCCTTGGGGTCAACCAGGATACGCACGCCCTTGTCCTCGATCACTTCGTCGAGCGGATCGATCTTCTCGGCGTATTCCATGTAGTAACTCATGCCCGCGCAGCCGCCGTTCTTGACACCGACACGGACCGCCGCGATCGGGCGGTCAGCCTTGGCCATGACCGCATTGATGCGTTCCGCCGCGGCATCGGTAAGCCGCATCACTTGAGGTCTCGGCCGGGGAGCGGCCATTGTCTGATCCTCCGCCTGCCAACCCGATCAACAGGCAGCAGCACTGTTAGGAGTGATTCTCATTCATCAACCTAAACCCTAACTCACAGCATGTAATGCGCCGACACCTTGGGCGCAACGCGGTACCTCGCTTACCACATATCCAGCACGGTGCGGGCCTCATCCGACATCCGGCTTGGGTCCCACGGCGGATCCCAGACGATATTGACCTTGGCCTCGCGCACGCCGGTTACTCCTGACACAGCGTTTTCCACCTGGCTCGGCAGCTCGGCCGCCGACGGGCAGTTCGGCGTGGTCAACGTCATGTCGATCGAGACCAGCCGATCGTCGTCGACATCGACCTTGTAGATTAGCCCAAGCTCGTAAATGTCTGCCGGAATTTCCGGGTCGTACACCGTCTTCAGCGCGGCGACGATCTCGTCGGTCAAGCGCGCCATCTCGTCCGGCGGGATGGCCGACGGTTTCTCCGCGATCTCGGCAGACGCCGTGGCGTCGGCACGCACGGTATTGTCGACCTCGGGCTGTTTCAGTTCGTCGGTCATGTGAAGAACTCCTGCGCCTTGACCAGCGCCTGGGCCAACAGGTCGATCTCGGAGCGCGTATTGTACATGGCAAAGGAGGCGCGGCAGGTCGCCGTCACGCCAAATCGCGCCAGGAGCGGCATCACGCAATGCGTGCCGGCGCGGACCGCAACACCGGAGCGATCGATCACCGTTGCGACGTCATGTGGGTGCGCCCCCTTCATCTCGAACGAGACAATCGGGCCCTTGCCCTTGGCGGTGCCGATAATGCGTAGCGAATTGATTTCGCGCAGCCGCTCGTGGGCATAGTGCACGAGGCTCCGCTCATGCGCCCGGATGCGCGCCTTGCCGATCCCGGTCACGTAGTCGATCGCGGTGCCAAGCCCAATCGCCTGCACGATCGGCGGCGTGCCGGCCTCGAACTTGTGCGGCGGTTCGCCATAGGTGACGCGATCCTCGAACACCTCGCGGATCATCTCGCCGCCGCCGTTGAACGGCGGCATGGCATCAAGATGCTCGTACTTGCCGTAAAGCACGCCGATCCCGGTCGGACCGTAAATCTTATGGCCGGTGCAGGCGTAGAAATCGCAACCTATGTCCTGGACGTCGACATCGAGATGCACCGCCGCCTGGGCGCCGTCGAGCAGCACCGGGATGCCATGGGCATGGGCGAGCCGCGTCACTTCCTTCACCGGCACTTCGGTGCCCAACATGTTCGACATGTGGGTAATGGCGACCATCTTGGTGCGCGGACCGAGCAGCTTTTCGAACTCGTCGAGCAGAAAATTGCCGGCGTCGTCGACCGGTGCCCATTTGATCACGGCGCCATAGCGTTCGCGCAAAAAATGCCACGGCACCATGTTGGAATGGTGCTCCATGATAGAGAGCACGATCTCGTCGCCGGCCTTGATGCGCTCGTGCCCGAACGTGTAGGCGACAAGGTTGATCGCCTCGGTAGCGTTGCGCGTGAAGATGATCTCTTCCTTGCGGTTCGCGTTGAGAAAGCGGGCAACCTTTTCACGGGCAAGCTCGTAGGCTTCCGTCGCTTCGTTGGCGAGGTAATGCAGCCCGCGGTGCACGTTGGCGTATTGTGTCGTGTAGACTTCGTTCAACCGATCGAGCACCGCCTGCGGCTTCTGCGCCGAAGCGGCGTTGTCGAGATAGACAAGCGGCTTGCCATAAACCTTGCTCGCAAGGATCGGAAAATCCGCGCGGATACGGTCGACGTCATAAGTTTCGATGGTCGCTGTGTCGTTCATAGTTCTATTTTCGCGTCTTCAGCCAGGCCACAACCGAGTCCATCAGCGCCTCGCGCAGGCCGGCATGCTCAATGCCTTCGATCGCCTCGCCGACAAAGGCCCGGATCAGCAACGCCTCGGCCTCCGCCGCGGGGATACCACGCGCCATGAGGTAGAATTTCAGCTCATCGTCGAGCGCGCCCGCGGTGGCGCCGTGCCCGCACTGCACGTCGTCGGCATAAATCTCCAGTTCCGGCTTGTTGTCCGCCTCGGCGCGATCCGACAGAAGCAGCGCCTGGGTCATCATTTTGGCGTCGGTCTTTTGCGCGCCACGGCGGACCACGATTCGCCCCTGGAACACGCCATGCGACTCGCCACCGAGCACGGTCTTGAACACTTCCCGGCTCTGGCAGCCGCGCGCGATGTGATTGACAAACAGCGTTGTGTCGGCGTGCTGACGGCCGCCAAGCAATGTGGCGCCGCGGATGCCGGCGACTGTGTCTTCACCGTCGAAATTCAAGAACATCTGATTACGCACCACGGCGCCACCCATGGTGAAGCCGAAGGTATTAAACCGCGCCCGTGCCGCGATCGCCGCCGCCAAGGTCGAGACATGCAGCGCATCCGACCCGTCGGCGATGATCTTGACGTGATCGATGTGGGCGCGCTCGGCGACAAACAGCTCGAGTGCGGAATTGACCTGATAGTCGCTGCCGGCAGGGCCCTCGTGGCTCTCGATCAGCATCACCCGCGCCCCGGGCGCCACCGTTACAAGGGACCGCACAAATGTAGCCGCCGGTTTCTGCGTCGCAACGAAGCAAAGGTGCAGCGGCCGCGCGATCGTCGCGCCGCCGTCAATGTGGATCACGGCGCCGTCACCCATCAGCGCGGTGTTGAGCGCCACCGCAACATCACCCGCAGGGGCGATCTTGCCGAGGTGCGTAACGACCGCCGGATCGCCGCCGGCGAGCGCATCGGCAAGGGATGTGATCGAGAGTCCGCTTTCCAGACCCTTAAGATCGGACAGTTCGGGCACGAAGGCGCCGTCAACGAAAGTGAGCCGCCGCACCTCGACGTCGCCGAGCATGCTGCCCGCGGTCTTGGCTTGTGCCTTATCGGCCGCATCCGGGAGACTCGCGAGCGGCTTCGCCTCGCGCATCAGCGCGCGCAGATCGGTATATTTCCATTCCTCGATGCGGCGGTGCGGGAGACCCTGTTTGGCGAACACATCGAACGCGGCCACGCGTTGCGCGGCAACTTCGCGATCGCCCGGCAGGTGACCGCGGGCCTCGGCAAAAGTATTCGCCAGCGCGCTCTCCGCCGCAGTCTTGACTGTGGTGAGCGAAGCGTTCACGCGACGGCCTCTTCCTGATATTCGACGTAGCCGCGCGCTTCGAGTTCCAGCGCGAGGTCCTTGCCGCCGGTCTTGACGATGCGGCCCTTCGAGAGAACGTGAACCACATCGGGTACGATGTAGTTGAGCAGCCGCTGATAGTGGGTGATGACAATGAAGGAGCGCCCTGGCGAGTGCAGCCGGTTGACTCCCTCAGCCACGATCTTCAGTGCATCGATGTCGAGCCCGGAATCAGTCTCGTCGAGCACGGCAAGGCGCGGCTCGAGCAGCGCCATCTGTAAAACCTCGTTGCGCTTCTTTTCGCCGCCCGAAAAACCGACATTGACCGCGCGGCGCAGCATGTCTTGCTCGATGCCGAGCTTGCCGGCGACCTCGCGTACCTTTTTGATGAATTCCGGAGTGGATAATTCCGGGTCGCCGCGTCTCTTGCGTTGCGCATTCAGGGCGGTGCGCAGGAACGTCATCGTGGCAACACCGGGAATTTCCAGCGGATACTGGAACGCGAGGAATAGGCCGGCAGCGGCGCGTTCGTCCGGTTCCATGTCGAACAGGTTCTTGCCGTTAAACAGCACCTCGCCTGAAGTCGGCTCGTAGCCGGCCTTGCCGGCGAGCACATACGCAAGGGTCGATTTGCCCGAGCCGTTCGGCCCCATGATCGCATGCACTTCGCCCGCATTCACCGTGAGGTCGAGGCCGCGCAAGATTTCCTTGCCCTCGATCCCGGCGTGCAGATTCTTGATTTCCAACAAGGCCATCAACGACTCCAACCTATTCCTTTAGAGGACAGCGACTCTCCACGCGCGAGCACATTCGCCGGCATCCCCATGGTTATCCGACGCTGCCTTCCAGGCTCACCGAGATCAGCTTCTGCGCCTCGACTGCGAACTCCATCGGCAATTGCTGCAGCACGTCCTTGACGAAGCCGTTGACCACGAGCGCCGTTGCTTCCTCGGCGGAAAGGCCACGCTGGCGGCAGTAGAACAGCATTTCCTCGGAAATCTTCGAGGTCGTCGCCTCGTGCTCGAACACGGTCTTCGAGTTTTTCGCCTCGACATACGGCACCGTGTGGGCGCCGCATTGATCGCCGATCAGGAGCGAATCGCAATTGGTGAAGTTGCGCGCGCCGGTGGCGCGGCGATGCGCGGTCACGAGACCCCGATAGGTATTGTTCGAGTGCCCGGCCGCGATGCCCTTTGAGATGATCCGGCTGGTCGTGTTCTTGCCCAGATGCAGCATCTTGGTGCCGGAATCGACCTGCTGGTAGCCGTTCGAAATGGCGATCGAATAGAACTCGCCGCGCGAGTTGTCGCCGCGCAGGATGCAGCTCGGATATTTCCAGGTGATGGCCGAGCCGGTTTCGAGCTGGGTCCAGGAGATCTTCGCGTTGTTGCCGCGGCAATCGCCGCGCTTGGTGACGAAATTGTAGACGCCGCCCTTGCCCTGCGCGTCGCCCGGGTACCAGTTCTGGATGGTCGAGTATTTGATCTCGGCGTCGTCGAGCGCGATGAGTTCGACCACGGCGGCATGAAGCTGGTTTTCGTCGCGCACCGGCGCGGTGCAGCCTTCGAGGTAGCTCACGTAGGAGCCCTTGTCGGCAATGATGAGTGTGCGCTCGAACTGGCCGGTATTGCGCTCGTTGATCCGGAAATAGGTCGACAACTCCATCGGGCAACGCACGCCCGGCGGCACATAGACGAACGATCCGTCGGAAAACACCGCCGCATTCAACGTCGCGAAGAAATTGTCGCTGATCGGCACCACCGTCCCGAGGTACTTCTTCACCAGGTCGGGATGCTTCTGGAGCGCCTCGGAAATCGGCATGAACAGCACGCCGGCTTTGGCCAGTTCCGCCTGGAAGGTCGTGGCAACCGAGACGGAATCGAACACAGCATCGACCGCGACCCGGCCATAGCCATTGCCGCCATTGTCATCCTCTTGGGCTTCCGCGCCTTCGCCAGCTGACTTCTGAATGCCGAGCAACGCTTCGCGCTCGCGCAGTGGGATGCCGAGCTTCTCGTAGGTGCGCAAAATCTCGGGATCAATCTCGTCCAGCGACTGCGGTGCCTTTTTGGGCGCCGAATAGTAGTAGCTGTTCTGGTAGTCGATCGGGCCGTACTCGACCTTGGCCCATTTTGGCTCGCGCATCGTGAGCCAGCGGCGATAGGCGTCGAGGCGCCACGCCAGCATCCACTCGGGCTCGCTCTTCTTGGCCGAAATGAAGCGCACGGTATCTTCGGACAGCCCCTTCGGAGCCTTGTCCGATTCGATCAGCGTCTCGAACCCGTACTTATACTGATCAACGTCGATACGGCGGACCTGTTCGACGGTCTCTTGTACTGCCGGCATTCGTCCCTCCGCTCACGGTTTCAAGGACCGCGGGTTGGATTTAGTCGGTTATGGTCGGTGCACTAACGGCTGGTCACTCCATCGGAACCGCTTGAACCGTTCCAAAGGCCACCGAAACGGGCGTCTCTACAGCCGTTTAGGCGGCGATCTCACGACCTTTAGATAATGCACTTGCGAGCTTTCTCCAAGCGGCAAGAAACCGCTCGATATCGGCCTCGTCAGTGCTCCAGCCAAGGCTCACGCGAACGGCGCCCCGCAGCAGCGCCGGAGAAATCCCCATGGCGGCAAGCACATGCGACGGTTGCACCTTGCCGGACGAGCATGCCGCCCCCGACGACACGGCGATACCCTCGAGATCGAAAGCGATGACGGCCGTCTCGGCCTTCATACCCTCGACCGTGAACAGGGTCGTATTCGGGAGCCTTTCGGCCGTTTCACCGAAAATTACAGCGGTCGGGGAGATCGCCTTGAGACCGGACTCCAGGCGGTCCCGCAGCGCGACCATGCGCGCCGCTTCGGCGGCGCGCGCGTCGCGGGCCGCTGCAGCGGCGGCCCCGAAGGCGGCAATTCCAGCGACATTCTCGGTCCCGGCGCGGAAGCCGCGTTCCTGTCCGCCACCGCGGATCAGCGGTTCCGCTAGATGAATATCGTCGCTCCGTCGGACCAGCGCGCCGACCCCCTTGGGGCCGCCGATCTTGTGCGCAGACAGGGTCACAAGATCCGCGCCCATCTCCCCGATATCACAGCGGATTCGTCCAACGGCTTGGATCGCATCCACATGCAAGAGGCCGCCGGCCGTCCGGACAATGGGAGCGGCCTCAGCGAACGGCTGGATCACCCCGGTCTCATTATTGGCGAGCATCAGGGAGACCAGGGGCCGGGAGCTCCGCCCCACCGCCTCGGCCAGCGCAGGGAGATCGACCCCCCCCTCGGATGTCACCCGAATATCCTCAATCGCTTCGCGGGGAAATCGCCCCCCGGTCCGCACCGACGAGTGCTCGATCGCCGACATCAGAAGCCGGTCCCGCAGGCGCTTATCGCCGGCCGTCTCGATCGCCGGCGTCAAGGCCGCCATATTGGCCTCGGTCCCGCCAGAGGTGAAAAACACGTTGGCCGGCTGGGCGCCAATGAGCGCTGCCACCTGGACGCGTGCATGCTCGACCAGATTTCTGGCCGCGCGACCCTCGGCATGAACGGAGGACGGGTTACCGGACGCCGCCAGCGCCTCCAGCAAGGCTTCCCGGGCCTGCGGCCGCAGCGGCGTCGTGGCGTTCCAATCGAAATAGCTGCGCTCGGCCATGCTGGTTGTTCTTGCTTTTTGTCCCCTGGCTTGTGCTAGAAGGCGACCACACCGATTGCACTGACCGCTTGTCGCGTCGCCAGTTGCAAAAATCTCAAGTGGTTATAAATGCTTAGGCGCGGCTACCCGCGCCGTCAAGCAACGCACCCTAAAACGCACCGATCGAGGTTCAATCACAGCCATGCCCGAGGTCATTTTCACGGGACCCGGAGGCCGCATCGAAGGCCGCTATCATCCCGCACGGCAGAAGAACGCGCCGATCGGCATCGTGCTGCATCCGCACCCGCAATTCGGCGGCACGATGAACCACCAGATCGTGTACCAGATCTATTACGCGTTCGTGCATCGAAACTTCTCCGCTTTGCGCTTCAATTTCCGCGGCGTCGGAAGAAGCCAGGGGGGCTTCGACCACGGCATCGGCGAGCTGTCGGATGCGGCGGCGGCGCTCGACTGGGCGCAGACCGTCAATCCGGAGGCGCGCAGCTGTTGGATCGCCGGCTTCTCATTCGGCGCCTGGATCGGCATGCAGCTTTTGATGCGGCGGCCGGAAATCGAAGGCTTCATCTCCATCGCTCCGCCCGCAAACCTGTATGACTTTTCGTTCCTTGCACCCTGCCCGTCTTCCGGCCTGATCATTCACGGCGACAAGGACGCCGTGGTGCCGCCCCGCGACGTCACCACGCTCGTGGAAAAGCTCAAGACGCAGAAGGGCATCGTCATCGAGCAGAAGATCGTTCCCGGCGCCAACCATTTCTTCGATGGCAAGATCGAGCCGCTGATGAGCTCGATCAGCGCCTATCTCGACAAGCGCCTGGGCACCAAGGGCGGCGGGCGTACGACGACGGCGGCGTAGGTGCTGCGGCCACAACTACGCGAACTTCTTCACCGCCAGCACGGCGTTGAGCCCGCCGAATGCGAATGAATTTGACAGCGCGGCCTCGATCGCGAGCGAGCGCGCGGTGTTCGGCACATAATCGAGATCGCAGGCCGGATCCGGCGCCAGATACCCGATAGTCGGCGGCACAATGCTCTCGCGCACCGCGAGGATCGTCGCGACCAATTCAAGCGCGCCGGCCGCACCGAGCGCGTGTCCGACCATGGACTTGGTCGACGAGACCGCGAGCTTTTCAGCGTGCGGTCCGAATGCCTCGTGCAGCGCCTTGGTCTCGGTCTCGTCATTGGCCGCTGTGCCGGTGCCGTGCGCGTTGATGTATTGAATGTCGGCAGGGACCATGCGCGCATCCGCGAGCGCACTCTGCATCGCCCGCACCATGCCGCCCTGGTCGGGCGCAGTCAGGTCGGCGGCATCGGCGCTCATGCCGAAGCCGACAATCTCACCGAGGATATTTGCGCCGCGCGCCTGCGCGCGCTCGAGCGGCTCCAGCACCACCATGGCGGCGCCCTCGCCGAGAATGAGGCCCATGCGATCCTTCGAGAACGGCCGGCAAACATCCGGTGACATCACCCGCATGGCCTCCCAGCCGCGCACTGTGCCGAAGGTGATGCACGCTTCCGCGCCGCCAGTCACCGCGCAATCGACCTGTCCGGCGCGTACCATGTGAAACGCAAGGCCGATGGCATGGGTCGCCGAGGCACACGCGCTCGCCACCGCGAAGGCCGGGCCGCGCAAACCGCATGCCATGGAAACCTGACTGGCCGGCGCGTTGACCATCAGCTTCGGAATCGTCAGCGGAAAAACGCGCGTGCGCTTTTCCACGTAGACACGGCGAAAGCTGTCGTCGTGCGTGGTCTGGCCGCCGACGCCTGTGCCGACGATGGCCGCGGTGCGCACCGACAGCGGCATGTCGAAGACAAGGCCGGATTGAGCAATCGCTTCGCGCGCCGCCACCACCGCGAACTGCGAGACACGGTCGAGCGTGGACAATTGCCGCTCGGCAAAGTGTTTGAGCGGATCGAAATTCTTGACCTCGGCGGCAACTTTCTGGGTCAGTTCCTCACTCGACGGCGGCAGCGTAATGGGGCCGAGGCCGCTGACGCCCGCCTTCAGGTTGTCCCAATAGACCGGGGTGGTTTGGCCGAGCGGCGTGACTGCGCCCAGGCCGGTGACGACGACACGGTTCACCGCAGTCACAATTTCTTCTGCGCAACCAGCGCTTCCACGGCCTTGACGACATCGCCGACGGTCTCGAATTCGGTGCGCGGATTGTTGGTATTGGCGTTATAGGGAATCTGAATATCGAATTTCTCTTCGATATCGAAAATCATCTCGACTGCGTCGAGCGATTCCAATCCCAGATCCGCGAGGTTGTCGGTGATTTCGACCGTGGGCTTCTCAACCCGCTTTTTCTTGGCAATGATCGCAATCACGTCGCTTGCTACGTCGCTCATGGCGCCGAAGTCCCCTCACTTCTTTACCGTCCGTTCCAGAGCGTCGAGACGCGACGCCATGGTTTCCACTTTATCATGAAGCCGCCTCGCCCGGCGTATGTAAAGATGTTGCTCGACCGAGCGCTGGTGCGGCTGCGCCGGATAGCCCGAGAAAAAGGCATTAGGCGGAACGTCGGTGGCGACGCCGGACCCCGCCGCAATCACCGCCTGATCGCCAACGCGCACGTGATCGCCGATCCCGACCCCGCCGCCAAGCCGAACCCGGTCGCCGAGGATGACGCTGCCGGAAATGCCGACCATGCCGCAGAGAATGCAACTTTCGCCGATGGTGACATTGTGGCCGACATGCACGTGGTCGTCGATCTTGGTACCGCGGCCGATGCGGGTGCTTTCCAGCGTGGCGCGGTCGATCGTGGTGCAGGCGCCGACCTCGACGTCATCGCCGATTTCGACGTTGCCCAGCGAATGCACCCGCGTCACCGTTACCCCGGCGGTGAACGCTGTCGCCGACATCAGATCGGGCGCATAGCTGAAGCCGTCCGCGCCGATCACGGCGTTGGCGTGCAGGATCACCCGGTCGCCGAGACGGCAGCCGTGGCCGATGCGCACTCCCGAATGCAGCAAACAGTCCGCACCGATCACCGCGTCGCCGCCGACCGTCACCTGCGGCATGATGGTGGTGCCCTGCCCGATGCGGCTGCGTGGCCCGATGACGGCAAGTGGTCCGATGCTGACCCCTGCCCCGATTTCCGCATCATCGGCGACGATCGCGGACGGATGGACGCCGGGATCGTGCGGTGGCCCAGGATCGAACATGGCGGTCAGCGTGGCCAGCGCCAGCCGGGTTTCGGTAACCGCGATCACCGCGGCGAAGGCGCCCGATGGCGCAGGCTGGGCCGCCGAGACGACGACCGCCTGGGCCTTGCTCCGCGGCAGCGCTGCGGCCGCCTCGGCGCTCATCGCAATGGCAAGGTCGGATGGGCGCTCGGCCCGCTCCGGATGCACCAGGCGGTCGATCGCGATTGTCCCATCCCCATCCAGCCGGCCGGAAACGGCCCGTGCGATGTCCCTTGTGAGCATCAATTTTGTTGAGATTCCCGATAGATAGAGCAATATCTTCGCGTCCCGAAACGACCGCGCGGCCCAAACCTGCGCTAGATCGCGAGGCGGGTCAACCGCAGCCGCGTCCGGGGCAAGCGGGAACGTTGGCAAGACAATTCGCGGAACGTGGCCTCGACAAATCAGGCATCAAAATGATCGGTCCAGGCGACATCGTCGATGACGATGATCTGCCGGGAACGGGCAACACGCTGCTTGGAGTCGTCACTCCCGGCTTCTATTCAGCTGCGCATCCCTCGGCGCTGAACAAAGAGTACGTCGCCGCCTACGGCAAGGCGAACGGCCATCGCGCCAACTTCATTTCGGTCGGCCGCTATGACAGCATGCATCTGATCTACGCCGCGCTGCCGAAGACCGGCGGCAGCACGAGTGCGGATGCCATTATCGCCGTAATGAAGGGTATGGCGTGGAAAAGCCCGCGCGGGCCCATCTCAATAGATCCGCGCACCCGCGACATCATCCAGAACGTCTACGTCCGCAAGGTCAAGATGGTGAACGGCGCGCCCTGGGCGATTGAGTTCGAAACCTTCCCGAACGTCAAGGACCCGCTCAAGGAGGCCTCCGCGAAATAACCGATCGCCTTCTGTGGCGGCGCGCGCTCGCGATCACCGCGGCAGGGGCAGGCTTGCAATCCTTGGAACCTTTGGCTCAATTCATCGGCAGCGAACAGGCAAGGAACCATAAGGGGGAATTAATGCGCTCAAGCCATCTCGCAGTCGCCATCGTGGCCGTGCTCTCGGGCCTCGGGCTGGGCCGCGCCAGTGCGCAGGACACGGTCAAAATTGGCGTCGTCATCCCGATGACCGGAACGTCCGCGGCAGTTGGGCGCGAAATCGAGGCCGGCACCAAGCTCTATATGGCGCAGCATGGCGACACGGTCGCGGGCAAAAAGATCCAGCTCATCATCCGCGACGACGCCAGCGTTCCCGACAACGCCAAGCGACTCGCCCAGGAGCTGATCGTCAACGATCACGTCAGCTTTCTTGGCGCCGGATTGACGCCGAGCGCCATGTCGATGGCGCCGCTGTCCGCCCAAGGAAAAGTTGCGACCGTCGTCATGGTGTCAGGCACATCCGTGGTGACCGAACGCTCGCCGTATTACGTGCGCACGAGCTTCACGCTCGGCCAGCAGTCCGGCATCATTGCTGACTGGGCGATCAAGAACGGCAGCAAGAAAGCCGTCGCCATCCTGTCCGACTGGGCGCCCGGCGCAGAGGCGGGAAAGGTTTTCGCTCAGCATTTCGCCCAGGCGGGTGGCCAAGTCCTTGAGACGCTCAAGGTGCCGCTTGCCAATCCAGACTTTGCACCGTTCCTGCAGCGTGCCGCCGATCTTCATCCCGATACGCTGTTTGTCTTCGTGCCCGCGGGCCAGGCGGGTCCGTTCGCCCGCCAGTTTGCAGAGCGGGGGCTCGATAAGTCCGGCATCAAGCTGGTCGGCCCCGGCGACATCGTCGATGACGACGACCTGCCGGGCACCGGCGACACGCTGCTTGGCGTCGTCACTGCCGGAATCTATTCCGCGGCGCATCCGTCCGCACTGAACAAGCAGTATGTCGACGCCTACCAGAAGATGACCGGGCACCGCGCGAACTTCATTTCGGTCGGCGGCTATGACGGCATGCACCTGATCTATGCGGCGCTGGAGAAGACCGGCGGCAAGACCGATGCCGATGCCGTCGTCGCTGCGATGAAAGGGATGGCGTGGGAAAGCCCGCGCGGTCCGATCTCGATCGATCCGCGCACCCGCGACATCGTGCAGAACGTCTATATCCGCAAGGTGCAGACGGTGAGTGGCGCGCCGTGGGCGGTCGAATTCGAGACGTTTCCCAACGTGAAGGACCCGCTCAAGGAGGCCTCGCCGAAATAACACGCCCGCCGCGGCCGCAGAATTCCGCGCGGCGACGGGTGCGGCGGGCCGGGTTCTTCGGTTGAATAGCCTGCGGGACCTGTTACACCAGCGCCGCGCACCGCCTCCCGTGTGGCGGCGCGAACGGCCAGACGGCGATGAGCACCTACAAGTCGGACTTTCTCAACACCCTCGCCAGCCGAGGGTTCATCCACCAGGTCTCGGAGCCCGAGGCCCTGGATGCCCTTGCGCGCAGCGGGACCGTCACCGCTTATATCGGCTTCGACTGTACGGCGCCGTCGCTACACGTCGGCTCGTTGCTGCCGATCATGATGCTGCACTGGCTGCAGCAGACCGGTCATCGGCCCATCGCGCTGATGGGTGGCGGTACGACACGGGTCGGCGACCCGTCCGGCAAGGACGAGAGCCGCAAGCTTCTGACCGACGAGGTGATCAACGACAACCTCAAGGGAATTCGCGCCATCTTCGCCAAGTTCCTCAAATTCGAGGAAGCCGGCGGCAATGCGATCATGGCGAACAACGCCGACTGGCTGAACAAACTCAATTACATCGATTTCCTGCGCGACATCGGCCGCTACTTTTCGATCAACCGGATGCTCGCGTTCGATTCGGTGAAATTGCGTCTTGACCGTCAGCAGGAGCTGTCCTTTCTCGAATTCAACTACATGATCCTGCAGGCCTACGATTACGTCGAACTGTTCCGGCGTCACGGCTGTGTGCTGCAGATGGGCGGTTCCGATCAGTGGGGCAACATCGTCAACGGTATCGATCTCGGCCGCCGCGTACACAGCGCGCAATTCTTCGCCCTGACTGCGCCGCTGATCACGACATCGTCGGGCGCCAAGATGGGCAAGACCGCGGCCGGCGCGGTCTGGCTCAACGCGGACATGGTGAGCCCATACGAGTACTGGCAATACTGGCGCAATACCGAGGACGCCGATGTCACGCGCTTCCTCAAGCTGTTCACGGTGTTGCCGCTCGACGAAATCGATCGCCTCGCCGCGCTCAAGGGCGCCGAAATCAATGAGGCCAAGAAGTTGCTCGCCACCGAAGCGACCGCGCTGGTGCATGGCCGCGCGGCAGCCGACGAGGCGGCCGGCACCGCGCGAACGACCTTTGAGGAAGGTGAGCTGTCAGCAACACTACCAACCGTTGAAATTACGGACCTCCACCGACACGTCGTTCGCGTGATCGACGCGGCAGTGAAGGCTGGTCTTGCTTCGTCAAACGGGGAAGCAAGACGCCTCATTCGCGGTGGTGGCTTCAAAGTGAATGACGAAACCGTATATGACGAAATTCGTCTGCTTACCCCAGACGATCTAAAGCAAGGCGTCATCAAGCTGTCGCTCGGCCGCAAGCGGCACGTGCTGCTCAAGCCGGTTTGATTGAGCTAGCGCCGCTGATCATCGAACGACATGCTGTCGGTCGCGGCCGGATACTGGAAGATCTTGCGCAGCACGCCCGGCGCCAGAACCGAGAAGAAATTGACGTTGAGTATCGGATTTCCGGGCTGGCCGACCACCTCGTAAGTGAAGCCGACCAGGCCTTCCTTGTCGCCTCCCAGGATTGGCCCGACCACGGGAATCCATCCGAACATATTGTTCGCGCCGTAGAGCGGCACCAGCGTGCCGCGCAAATCGACGCTGCGGTGCGTGTAGTCGATCAAACCGTCGATCGTGCCGCCGAGCATCGGGCCACGCACCACGCCGTCGCGCAAGGCGATACGACCCGGCGCGCGGGTGAAATCGACCCGCATGCTGGTGAATCGCAGGTCGGCGTTGGACATTTGCGGCGCGTTCTGCGATCCGCCGGTCGCTGCACGCTGCAACTCCGATTCGTCGTGAACGGTGAAGTTGCGAACATCAAGCTTGCCCTGCTGCGCCAGATTAGCGGCCGACGGCGCATCCATCACCATCGCCATCTGCCCGCCCATCATCCGCTTGTACACATCCGTTGCGCGAAACAGCGCGCCGGCATCAGTCGTACGCAAGACTACTGCTTGGCGGCCATTGGCCTGACCCTGCAATTGACCGGTGAGGGTACCGTCGTGGCCGATTTTCGCACTGAAGCCCAGACTGCGGACCTCGCCGGCGCGGCGCGACATTTTTAGATCGACGTCGCTCAACGCTTCGCCGTTGAATGCCAGCACTCCGCCAAGCTTGATATCGAGATCGATGTCCGGCGTCTTGTGTTGCGCTGCCGCAGCCGCCCCTGCCCCACCGGCCGGCGGCGCGCCAGTCATCGTTTTGATGAAGCCACGCCCGTCATAAACATCGCCCCGCATGGTGACGCGCAGCGCTCCATCCGGTGCGCGGTCGGCCTTCAGTGTCGCGTTGTCGCCGTCGGAGAAACCGTAGGACTGAAAATTCGCCGATTGCAGGTTGCCCGTATTGTCGAGTTCGATCGAACCCTTTACGCCGTCGCCGGTGCCGGCCCCCGCGATCACCAGATCGTCGATGCGAACCGACTGGGGCTGCGTCGTCAGCGTCATCGACACATGCGCGGGCTTGCCGGCGGCCTTGACCCAGCCGGGCAGAAAACCGTCGATCCTGGCCGGCGTCAGATCGGCGTCGATGGAGAACCGGCCATCCCGGTCGGCGTCGGTGCCGACCCGGCCGACGATGCGCATGGGAATCGAGCCGACGATCGTGTCGCCCGGATCGAGACCGAAACTCTTGCGAGCCGACGCGTCGAGCGTACCCTTGAGACGGATGTCCGCCTCGGGATCGTTACGGGCCTGATGGTATTCCAGATACGCCGCGGCGCCTGCGATCTTCACATCGCCTTTGAATTGAAAGCCTTGCGGCGTCGCTGTCACGTGCAGCGCGGCCGCATCGAGCCGCTGGCCCATGATCAGGTGATCTGCCGAAAAATTGGTGGCGTCGACCGCGATCGAATAGTTGGTCGAGCCCGGCGGCAGATCCGGCTTCAGCGGCATGGCCAGCGCCACCTGCGCCGTCATGGTGCCGTGGGTCGTGGCCGGATCGAACGGCGTGCGCGCCACATCGCGCAAGCGGTCCATCGACAACAGCTCGGCCGCCGCGGGCACTGGGCCGTCAAGCTTGAAGCGGACCCGTGCGGGCGGTTCATGCGGCGCCGTGTCCGGAACCTCGAACAGGCCCGACGACATCGTGAGTTTGCGCCCCGACGGCAGATCGGCGGTTGCCTTTCCCAGCAAGACCTGGGCATCGCGGCCGACGATGTGAATGGTGAGATCTGCGTCTCTGAGGGCGGGCAGACCGTTCACCGGTTTAACGACACAGTGATTGACCAGTGCTTCGATCGACAAGCCATTGTCGGGAATCGGCGGCCCGCTGGCTTTAAGCGTCTCAAACGGTGCGTTCACCGCGATCGTAATATGATCGAGCGTACCGCTGGTCAGATGCTCGTCTATCCAATCGCGCACCTTGGGCGACACAAACACTGGCCACAGCCGCTTGAAATCATCGACCGACATGCGCTGGCCGGCGAGCCCGGCATGAAGGCGCAGACCGTCACTGCCATATTCCGCATCGCCGGACATGAATACGCCGACATCCATGTTTCCGACGTCGCCCTCATCAAGAACGAAGCGCTTCTTCGCCGGATCGTATCGGCCGCTGACCGCTATTCGATTGAGGATCAGCGGATTGCCACCGCCCGGGTTGGCGAGCATCGCGGTTCCGCCGCCGATCTTGAAATACCACACGCCGCCGAGTTGCGCCGGCGCCTTCATCTGTCCGAGCAGCGTGAAACGGTTGCCGCCCGACACGATCTGGAATGGCATCGAAAGCACGCGGTTGGCGTCGTCCCAGCTGAACTTGAATTCAGCGTGCTCGACATTGATGCGGCCGTCAGCGTTGTCGGCATCGCCGATATAGCCGCTGTCGGCGACAATTCGGCCGACCAGGGCGCGCGGCACGCCGTCGGCGCCGATCTCGCCACGCACACTCGCGGAAAACGGCAGTGTCGCCTGCAGGTTGTCGCCGCCGAGATGAAGCGCACGAACGAGATCGTTACCGGGAACTTGGCGCGCTTCGACTTCGATGCTGCGAACACCATTATGGATCGGCTTGACCGAGGCGACGAGCGCCCAGCGCTGGTCTGGATCCTCGGAGCCGAGCGTGACGATCACGCCGCCACCGGCCGGACGCTCAATGCTGAGCCTGATATTGTGGAGCGACCAGTTCTTACCGCTGCGCTCATCATCAAAAGTGATGGTGCCTTCCTTCAGACCGAGCTCGCGCAGATCGTGACCATCGAGTCCGGATTCGCCGATGCCGTCGATCCATGACAAAAGCGTCGCCAGCACATCGCTCGTACGATTGGGCAAATGCGACAGGGCCGTGGTCGGTGCAGCAACGGGAGCCGCAGCGGAAGACCCGGTGGCGGACGGATCCGCCTGCACTGCCGGACCGAAATCATCGAACGCGGACGCATCGGCGATCGGCACCGCGGCGGTGGCAATCGGATGCTTCCCGGCACCGGCAAAGACCGTAACTGCGCCGTCGCGTTCGATGCGAACGTTGAGCTCGGCACCAACAAGATTGAGACTGCGCGCCCGCATGTGGCCGCTGAGCAGGCTTAGTGCCGAAACGCGAACTTCCGCCTTCGGCGCTTTCGCCACCACGGCGCCGGCGGCGTCACGGACCACGATATCGCGAATTCGCACGGCGGTGCCGCCGTTCTCGGTGCGCTCAATCTGAGTGCCGCCGACCTCGACATGATCGCGGCTGCCGAAATTTTCTTCGATCGCCGACGCCAGCCAGGGCGTGAAGGCGTCGATCTGGATCGGACCGCTGTCGAGCCGCCACCAAAGCCCAAGAAAGCCAGCTATGATCAGCGCCGCAACCGTGCCAGCGCCGATGCAGACGCGCCGGATCAGGCGTTTATGGCGGGCCAAAAGGCCCCGGTAGGCGGCAACATAACGGCCGTCACCCCACCGATCGCCGCGGCGGGCAGCAACAAGACTGCCACGCCGACGGGCGTAAGCGGCCGTTTCCCGCTTCGGGAGCGGTACGCTCTGCCGATCCTGCCTAGCCATGCCCCCTCGGGCGTCCCCTTCGTCCGTGGTGCTGTCGAAAGCCGCCACGCCCCCCGTGCTCGACCGCACCGGCCTGCTTGCGTAATCTGGCAGTCCCAAATGCCGCTGGGAAAGCGTCGAAAGGAAGGCATATGGGGATATTATACTTGACAAACCCAAACATCCTTAATATATTTGAAATATCAAGGGAAAGTTGGGTGTTATGGCCAATTCGATTTTGTCCGGGAAGGTCCTCCAGAACGAAGCCGCCGCTATCGCGTGGGTTGAGGCCCGCGTATGGCCGGAAGGCCCGGTTTGTCCTCACTGCGGAAATTGCAACGGCGACAAGATTGGCAAACTGACCGGCAAGACGGCTCGCCCTGGCCTGCGCAAGTGCTACGAATGCCGTAAACAGTTCACCGTGAAGGTCGGGACCGTGTTCGAGGATAGTCACGTCCCAATGCATTTGTGGCTGCAGGCGATCTATCTGCTTTGCTCCTCGAAAAAGGGCATTTCGAGCAATCAGCTTTCGCGGACCTTGGGCGTCACGCTCAAGACAGCTTGGTTTATGTCGCACCGCATCCGTGAGGCCATGCGCTTCGTCGGCGTCGCCCCGATGGGCGGCGGCGGCGAAGTCGTGGAATCCGATGAAACCTACATCGGTCGCCGCGAAGGCGTCGGCAGACCCCGTGCTGGTAGCTATCACAAGAACGTCGTCTTGACGCTCGTTGAGCGCGGCGGATCGGCCCGCAGCTTTCACCTGGACGGGCAGGCGATCAGCGACATCATGCCAATCGTGAAGGCCAACGTCGCCAAAGACAGCCGCATGAATACTGACGAAGGCCCGCACTACAACGACCTTAAAAAAGAGTTTTTGGAGCACAAGACCGTCAATCACAAGGCGGACGAATACGCTTGGCACACCGGCGATTACGTTGACGGCAAGCCCTACGTCGTCACCACCAACACGGTCGAAGGCTACTACTCGATCTTCAAGCGCGGCATGAAGGGCGTGTATCAGCACTGCAAAGAGAAGCACCTGCATCGCTATCTCGCGGAGTTCGATTTCCGCTATAGCAATCGTATTCGGTTGGGCGTAGACGACGTTGAGCGAACTGAACGCGCCGTAAAGGGCATCGTTGGAAAGCGTTTGACTTATAGGACGTCTCATATCTGAGAGGCCGTATGGCAAAAGCCGCAAAAGAAAAGACGGCGGCGAAGCCGAAAAATAAGAAAGATCAGTACGAGCGGTTTCAACAAACCGCTCGCAATCTCGGCGTTGACGATGAGGAAAGTGCGAGAGTTTTTGAGTCGACATTTATGAAGATCGTCCCGTCTAAGACTTCTTCGGGGAAATCACAGAAGCCAACTCGTTCATGAACGAGCGCGCGTGATTGATCAGATTCACGGCCTCTGCATCAGTATAACCAGCCTTGCGAGGATGCATTGTCGGATTGCGCCACGCATCCTTGACGCCGTAGAGATAGCTTTGGATTGCGCTAAGCCTCTCGTGTTTGGCTTTCCCGGCCTTTGTCGTCTGGTCAATCGCCTTGAGTTTTGGGTTAATGGCGTCGAGGATTTGATGCCAATTTAGATCGGTAAGTCTATTGGCGGACAATTTTGTCAGCGATACTCCGAGCCTCTTGCCAAATCGCTGTACGCCAACCTCCATAATACGCATCAAATGAAATACGCAGGCCAGATTGTGGCCCAGAGCATAGAGGTCAATAGCCTTCTCTATGTCGTCAGTAAGTGCTGGAAACGCCTTTATAGTTGCGGCCCAATCGCTCTTGGCTTTGACGAAAAGCCTGCCTTTCTCTTTGGGATATGCATAGAGGTAGAGTAATTTTGTGTCATCCTCAAAGGCTTCAAGTAGAGCAAGCATTTGCCGGGCAATTTCAGCCCAAGAAATGAGATTGTCTGGTTTAGTTTCTGCGTAAATACGTTCAAGACGATGATGTACGCCCTCAAGGTCGTAATCATCGGCTTTTTTCAGTACGTACTGCAAATTTTGGCGGATACGGTCCTTGTGTCTGCCATCTATCACCGAATCTTGTCGCCCATGGATATTGGCTTGAGCCAAGGAAATCTCCTGCTGGACCAAGCGCAATGCCGTCATGTAGTGCGGAATCATAAAATTCATCATGTCCCACAAGCTCCGCAGCCTGCCGGGAAGCCAAGTGAGCGTCTCAGCGCCATCCAATTGAAAATCCCGGGCGGGGGCCATAGTCTAGCCCTCCCGCAACCAGGAATGTACCTCACTGGGTTTGTGAAGTACAATATTGCCAAGGCATATGCCGGAACATAAGGTGAAGGGTACCCGAGACGGCCTCGCCGCGGGCGCCAAAGCTCCTGCATTCACCCTGCCCCGGGACGGCGGCGGCAGCGTCTCGCTCGCCGACTTTGCCGGGCGCAAGCTCGTCCTCTATTTCTACCCGCGCGCCGATACGACAGGCTGCACCAAAGAGGCGATCGACTTCACGCATCACAAGGCGGCCTTCACCCGCGCCGGGGCGGACATCCTGGGAGTGTCCGCCGATCCCGTACCCGCCCAAGACGCATTCAAGATCAAACACAAGCTGTCGATAGCGCTCGCCTCGGACGAGAAGCACCGGATGCTCGAGAGCTACGGCGTGTGGCAGGAAAAATCGATGTACGGGCGCAAGTTCTTCGGCATCGTGCGCACAACCTTCCTGATTGGCCCGGACCTGCGCATTGTCCAGGTCTGGCCGCGGGTTTCAGTGGACGGGCACGCTGAAGCAGTGCTTGCCGCGGTTAAGGCAATATGAACGCTGCGACTTTGTCTAAACATTTACCCAGGATCGGAAAATCACCGCGGCAATTTCCCGAAAATTAACCATACCCGCGTCAAATGCGCGACCGATGTCATGGTTGCGAAGGCTGGCTGCGTCCGTCGAAAGTCGCGTCTGACCTCCCAATCGAAAACCATCGCGCGTTTCTGTGCCGGGCCGGATTTGCGTCAGTCGGCCAGCGGGAGTGTCAATGTCGCAGCGGATTGCGTCGCAGCCACATCACAGCGCCAGCGCGCATCACGTCCATCGTGAATCCGCTCGCCGGCCGGATCCCCGGCAACGCAACGCGGGCCGGCCAAGCGGGAACGCGGCTTACACGTTTGCACATGCCGGACGACAGGTTCGTTTCGGTCCGGTCGTGTTCTGGATTGCAGTCGGCAGCTTCGTGATCATGGCTGGCTGGTCGGTGATGACCGCCACTTATTTCGCGTTCCATGACGATGTCCTCAAGGGGCTGATGGCGCGCGAGCGGGCGCAACAATATGCCTATGAGGACCGGATCGCCGACTTGCGCGCCGAGATCGATCGCACCACGAGCCGGCAGCTGCTCGACCAGGACCAGTTCGAACAGAAGCTCGATGCATTGGTGCGACGGCAAGCGTCCCTCGAATCGCGAGCGAGCGCGCTCAGCGGTGCCGCCGACCCGATGACCACCGGCTCGACCAAACCGGCTGATCGCGGTGGTGTGGCGCAACCCGGTTCGATGGACGATTCGATGTTCGCGCCGCATCGGCTCGATAGTGGCAAGCGATCGAGCATCGAGACAGAACTGCGCGACATCGAAGCCTCCCTCGATCGGGTTGATCACGATGAGAACGCGACACTCGAGCGGATGCAGGCCCGCTACCAGGGTCGGACGCAGCGCGTGCGCGGCATTCTGGCGAGCCTCGGCCTCAATCTTCATGCCGTTCCGGCGGCAACAGGCGGACCGTTCGTGCCGGTCAAATTGCCGCCCGCCAATGAATCGTTTGCGCGCGCCTTGACTCGCGTCAGCATCGCCCGCGCGCAAGCCAACGATCTCAGCAACACGTTGAATTTCGTGCCGCTGCGTCAGCCGTTGACCGGCGATCTGGAAATGACCTCGCCGTTCGGCGTGCGCATCGATCCGTTTTATCATTCGCCCTCGATGCATACCGGCATGGATTTCCGCGCCACTGCCGGCGAGCCGATCTATGCAACGGCCGCCGGCAAGGTGGTCAAGGCTGGCTGGGAAGGCGGCTATGGCCAGATGGTCGAAATCGACCACGGCGAGGGACTGTCGACGCGCTACGGCCACATGTCGTCCATCGGAGTTGCGGTCGGCCAGAAGGTGCGCCCCGGACAGGTTATTGGCCGCGTCGGTTCGACCGGCCGATCGACCGGCGCGCATTTGCACTACGAAACTCGCATCAATGGCGAGGCCGTCAATCCTGAGCGCTTCCTTGCTGCCGGCGGAAAGCTGTATGGCGGCCGTCCCATTGCCCGCGCCGCCGGACGGCAAGAGGAAGACTAAGCGCTCCTCCTCGCCCCGTTATCTGCTGACGATTTGCGGCGTCGTCGCGTGATCGCGAGCGGACCACCGCCGCTGTTTCGATCATAGTCCCAGATTCTCGGGCGGATGTTCCGGCCGCCTTGAAAATCGGCTAAGAGGCGGCAGGCGCAGCATTGCCGGCTCTCCGCCGGCCACGCCTGCGGCGCGCAGAGGAAGGCACATGCCCGATCTCCGACTTAAGAGTGTCTGGATTTTTGCGGGCGGTTTACTCGTCACCATGGGGAGCAATGCGCTTGCCCAGGAACGCACGACCGCGACCTACGATGACTGGGTTCTGCAATGCACGATTCAGTCCGGGCCCCCCGCACAAAAAACCTGCGATATCGAGCAGCTCACCCAGATGCAAAACCAGGGTCGCAGCGTGCCACTGTCGCGCGTCGCAATCGCGCGCCCGGAGAAAGGGCAGCCCTCGCGGCTCACAGTCCAGGTGCCGGTGAATGTTTACCTGCGCACCGATGTACGCCTGCAAGCCAGCACCTCCGACCCCGGCCTCGCAGCGCCATTCGATCGCTGCCTGCCAGTCGGGTGCTTCGCCGATTTTGCCCTGAAAGACGACGCCGTCAAAAAATTCCGCACGGCAACCGCCGCCGGCAAAATGACGTTCCAGAGCGCGAACGGCCAGAGCGTTGCCATCCCGCTATCGTTCAAAGGTTTTGGGCCGGCCTACGACGCGCTCCTCAAACAGTGAAAGCTGCGCGCGTCCTTACCACTGATAGCGCAGCGTTCCGGAGCCGGCGTAGGTCTGCGCGCTGGAGGCGAACTGGCCGTCGAATTTACCGATCACCGTCCAGCGCGGCGTGAGATGCAATTCGGCGCCAACTGAGGTGAGCGCGGAATTTTGCGGCACCGCCGCGCCGTTGACCACGAAGCTCGAGCCGGGCAGCGCCTGGAACGCGGCATCAAGCGCCGGGTTGCTCACCCAGTCGTGCGCCCAGGCTAGGCGGGCGCGAAGCTGCACCGGCATTGCGCCCCAGGCGGTCAGCGCATCGAACCGGGCGCCGAGTTCGCTGCGTGTATCGGTCGCCGTCATGGCGTTATAGGTCAGCCCGAAGCCGCCGCCGGTGAGATCGGTCTCGCTGTAGGTCGGCGTGTGGAAACTCTGCGCCTGGATCGCCGCATAGGGCGTCACGCCGGCCGCAGGCGCCACCGCATAGCGATAGCCGCCCTCGACGCGGGCGCCAAAGCTCTGGCCGTTGAACGACGCGGTGAGTTGATCGCCCGCCGCGGCGATGCGGTTGGTGGTGAACCAGTTGTTGGTGAAGGCAAGCGCCGCGCCGATATACGCCGGCCCGAAATATTTGGTGCCATACACGCCGGCCTGGAACGCATCGCTGCGCCCGGTGCCGAGCGACTGCGCCAGGCTCCAATTGGTGCCTGAGCCCGCCGCCGCAAAGCCCAGCACCGTATCGGCGCTGACGTGGTAATCGGCGCCGGCCGCAAACCCATAGGTCGAGGCCGTGAGATTGTTCGAGCCGACCGTAGGATCGCCATTGGCCGTGCCGGTGCCGCCGAAACCGGCGCCCCACACCGTCCAGCGCTGGTCGACGCTTTGTCGGGGCGGCGCCTTGAGGATACCCGCATAGGCTAGCGCCACATCCGGCGGTAAGCTTGCCTGCTGATCCGGCGCAAAGCCGAGCGCACCACCACCGCTGGCCGCCCCGCCGCGGCCATAGACGAACGGATCCAGCATCAGGCCCAGAAAATCGTTCATCAGAATGAAGGCACTATGCGCGGCGCCGGTTGCATCCTCGCCGTCGAGCTGCGTCAGCGCATGCGACAAGCCGTTGCCGCTTAATCCAAACACGTTGACGAAGCCCGGAGGCAATGTGGCGCCGGAGTTGAAGACATTGTTGATCGTGGTCGCGACGCTTTGTTGATTCTGGTTCAGCGCGGTGCCCTGGCCGAGCGCCGCATTAAGATTCAAAAACACATCGTCGGCCGAGTAGCTCAGCGTCTCCGTGAAGTTCGCCGGCGCATTGCTGGTGGTGAGGCCCGCAAAGGTGGTGCCGTTCAACCCCGCCGATTGCAGGATCGTGTATTGCCGCACCATGCTGATGCCGGGCGAGAACGTCGCCTGGACCGTACCGCCGAGCGCCGCCGTGCCGGTGACGTTGGCGAACGATGACGTCGCCTGATTGACAGAGACCACATAAAGCGCGCCCGACTGGAACGCGAGATTGCCCGCAATCGTCATCGAGGTGCCCGGCACGCCGGCCGTGCCGGGTATAAAGGTGCTTCCCGACCCTATCGTCACCGTGCTGGGATCGACCGTGCCGACGCCGGTGAGGGTGGCGCCCGCATTCAGGTTCACGCTCGACGAACTGGTGATCGCGCCGTCGACATCGAGCGTGCCGTCATTGATGTTGGTGACGCCCGTATAAGTGTCTGTCCCGGTGAAGACGAGCGTGCCGCTGCCGGCCTTGTTGAAGCCGCCGCTGCCGGAGATCGTGCCCGAATAGGTCGTGCTCGCGTTATTGCCGCCCGCGGTGAGCGTGCCCGCGCCAAGCGTGACATTGCCGGCCCCGGCGAGCGAGCCGAGCGTCTCGTTGAAGCCGTTAAGGTCGAGCACGGCGCCCGACGCCACGTTGAATAGGCTCTGCGGCGCAAACACATTGCCGGCGCCCGCCTGCAGCGTGCCCGCGTTGACGTTTGTGGCTCCCGTATAACTCGATGTGCCGGTCAGAACGAGCGTGCCGGCGCCGATCTTGGTGAGGCCGCCGGTTGAGCCCGTGCCGTCGCTGATGCCGCCCGACAGCGTCAGCGTGTTGGCCTGCGTATCGATCGTGCCGGTCGTGGCGTCGATGACAAACGCATTGGCAAAGGACAACCCCGCCGCGCCCGCCTGGAAAATGCCGCCGTCGAGCATGACCGGGCCGGTCCCGATCGCGCTATTGCCGCCCACCTGCAAGGTGCCGGCCGCAATCGTCGTGCCGCCCCCGTAGCCATTGGCCCCGGTCAGCACCGTGGTGCCCGATCCCATCTGAACAAACGAGCCGCTGCCCGTGATCGCGCCGGCAAACGTGTACGTGTCGGCACGGTCGATCGCGAACGTGCCGTTGTCCACCACATTGCCGGTGATCGCGCCGCCATCGGCCACAATGCCGTCGCCAAGCTGCAGCGTGGCGCCGTTGGATATGCTCCAGTTTTGGTTGCCGGTTCCGGTGGCGACCCAGTTGGCGCTGATGACGTTGAACGTGGTGAAGCCGGTGTATTGGGTCCCAAGGTTTGACAGATTGAATGTCCCTGTCCCGCTACCGCCGAGCTGGAAGACGTCGGCGCCCGCACCAAGAACATTACCCTGGATGTTGAAGCCGGGTCCGAGGGTGAGCGTGTTTGTCCCGGAGGCGAATTGTATCGCCGTTCCGCCGCGGCCGATGACGGTCCCGGAATCAAAGATGCTCACGCTCGAGGTGCCCGAAATCACAATTCCGCTCGCGCCCGAGACCGTGCCGGTATTGGTAACGCCCCCCGCAAAGGTCGCGATGTTCTGAACCGAAATTCCCGTGCGCGTCGCGTTGATGATTCCGCTGTTGACGACGTCGCCCGTGAAATTTGTAATGCCGCATGAGCACCCGACTACGATACCGGTCCCAGCCGTGATCAATCCGTCGTTGCTGACGTTGCCGATGAAGGTGCGGGAATCTGAAATGGAAATGCCCGCGCCGCTGGCGGAAATCGTCCCGCTGCCGCGGTTGATGACGTTGCCGGTGAAGGTGCCGATATTGTCGACCTCCATGCCGGCCGTACCTCCGGTAATCTTCCCGCTATTGACGAGATCGCCCGTGAAATGGGTGACGATCGAAGCCCCAATGCCGATGAAGCCCGCCGAAACCGTCCCGCTATTCGTAATATCGCCGTTGAACGTCGCAACGCTGAAAACATCGATGCCGAAAAATGCGGCCGAGATCGTTCCGCTGTTGCTGATATTTCCAGTGAACGTTCTGACAATGTCGGTGACGTAGATGCCGAACGTGCCGCCCGCGGTAATGAGACCGGCATTGGTGATGCCGCCCGTAAAGGTCTGCACGCCCTGAATAACGATGCCGGCGCCGCCGGCGGCGCTTGCGGCGATCGTCCCCGACGTGCCGTTGACGATCGAGCCGGCGAAATTTCGAACCGACTGGACCACGATGCCGCCGGCTCCCGCGCCGGTCGCGCTGATCATGCCCGTATTCAGAATGGGGCCGGTGAAGGTCGAGACACCGGCAACGATAATGCCGCGCCCGCTCGTCGCGGCGACGAAGATCTCCCCGCTGTTGGTTATGCCGCCTGCGGCTGACGTGCCGAAGGTGTGCACGTTGGTCACCACAATGCCGCCGATTCCGGCAGTGATTGTCCCGCTGTTGGTAATTCCACCGGCCGCGGATGTGCCGAAGACTTCGACGTTTGTTACCAGAATCCCCACTGCGGCCGCGGTGATCGTGCCGTTGTTGGAAATGCTGCCGGCAAAGGTCGAGACTCCGCAACCGCACCCGACCACTACACCGTCCACCGCCGTGATCGCGCCCATGTTGACGATGTTGCCGACAAACTGATTGACCTGTTCGTTGACGACGATTCCGGTGCGCCCTGCCGAGATGGTGCCGCCCTGGGCATTGGTGATGTTGCCGATAAAGGTCTGAACGGTTTGAACTGCAATGCCCGCGGCGCTGGCGCCGCCAGCCGAAATCACACCGCTGTTGCTGATGCCGCCTGTGAATGTAGAGACAGGTCCACCCGACGGCGTTATGCCGACGAAGACGCCAACCCCCCCCACATCGATCGTGGCACTGTTGCTGATACCACCGCCGAACGTCGAAACGTTGGTGACGGTGATACCGGCTCCGCTGTTGTTGTTTGTGATTGTGCCGGAATTGCTGATGCCGCCGACAATGGTCGCGCCATTCACCAGGATTCCGTTTTTCGAAGAAAGACCAACTACGCCATTATTGGTCAGGCCGCCAACGAGCGTCGCGTCATTGTTGATCAGGATGCCGGTGGCCGTCGCATTGACGGTGCCGGTGTTGATGACACTGCCGCCGACGCTGACGTTCGGAGTCGCAACTCTGACGGCCGTAAAGGTGCTGTTCGGGATGACCGCGTTGCCGGGAGTAGTCGTAATGTCAAAGGTCTGAGAAAAGGCGCGCGGCGCTCCGCCGGCAACCAGCAGCGCCGCTACCGAACTCGACGCCAGCAGCAGCCCCAATCTGCTTCGGTCGATATGACGATGCCTATTGGCCATTCACACTGCTCGCTGCCGCGCGGAGCGTCTCTCCATTCCCCGCCGGCCATCATCATGTGTATGTTGCAGTATGTGATGCGGCAAATGACGAAGGCCCAGAATCGCACGGATTCCGCAAGCGATCCGCCAGATTCCCGGCGGGTGTTGCAGAAACACCACCTGTCCTGCCAAGACCGCGCACTAGCCACGCACCTTGGGAAGGGCTTTCGCACACCTTCGCGTCATGGCCGCCTGCGGTTGCTCATGCTATCCACCCGGCGATGAACGAGACCGCGGGACAAGCCAACAGCACGTTCATGCCGCTCGCCGAAGCGCTGGTGTATGCCGATCGCTGCCGCGGCGAAGGCCGGCTGATGGAGGCCGAGGCGGTCTGCCGCCAGATCCTGCAGGCGCAGCCCAATTTACCCGAGGCCACACACCTCCTCGGCGTGATTGCGCACCAGAACGGCAAGCTCGCCGACGCCATCGAGCATGTGCAACGCGCGGTCAAGCTCGCGCCACAGGTCGCGCTCTATCACGCCAATCTGGGCGAGATGCTGCGTCTTGCCGGCCGGCCCAAATTTGCCGCGGAGCAGGCCCGGCGCGCGCTTGAGATCGAGCCCGACATGCCGATGGCGCTAAGCAATCTCGGCGTCGCGCTGTACGAACTGAAAGACCACGAGGCGGCAGCGGCTGCGCAGCGCCAAGCCATCGCGGCGAAGCCCGACTTTGCCGAAGCCCACAGCAACCTCGGCAACGCCCTGCACGCGCTGAAGCGGTTCGACGAAGCGATCGCCGCCTATCGCCGCGCGCTCGAGCTCAAGCCGAATTACGCCGACGCCTGGGCCAATCTCGGCACCACGCTGCACCACAATGGCGAATTCGGCGAAGGGGTGATCGCGCTGCGTCGCGCCATCGCACTGGCGCCTAATCACGCCAACGCCCATTCGGGGTTGGGCATTCTGCTTTTGATGCGCGGTAATTTCGGCGAGGGCTGGGACGAATACGAATGGCGGCTGCGCTCGAGCGAACGCAAAGGTCCGCGATTTCCGGAAAAGCCGTGGCAGGGCGAAAGCCTCGCCGGCAAGCACATCTATGTGCAGGCCGAGCAGGGATTCGGCGACACGCTGCAATTCGCCCGCTACATCCCGCCGCTTGCCGCGTGTGCCAGGAAAGTGACAGTGCGCGTGCATCAGCAACTAGTGACGCTGCTGCGCGAAAGTTTGCCGGGAGTCACGGTCTTGGGCGACCGCGGCGATCCCGAATCGTATCCGTGCGACGCCGTGCTGCTCAGCCTGCCGCGCCTGTTCAAGACACGGCTCGAAACGATCCCGGCGCAGGTGCCCTATCTGCGCGCGCCCGCAGATGCGGTGCAACGCTGGCACCGGCAGCTTGGCACCATGTCCGGCTTCAAGGTCGGGCTGGTCTGGGCCGGCAATCCCGAGCACGTCAACGATCATCGCCGCTCCGTCGATCTGGCTCAATTGGCGCCAGTGCTCGCCACGCCCGGCGTGTCTTTTGCGAGCCTCCAGGTCGGTCAGCGCGCCGACGATCTGAAAAAGCTGAAAGGCAGCAAAACCAACGTCGACGACGTTGCCTCGGCCTTCAACGATTTTGTCGAGTCGGCCGCAGCCGTGAGCGCGCTTGATCTCGTGATCACCGTCGATACGTCGATGGCGCACCTTGCCGGTGCATTGGGCAAGCCGGTCTGGGTGCTGCTGCCGTCGGTGACCGATTGGCGCTGGATGCTGCAGCGTGAGGACAATCCCTGGTATCCGAACATGCGGCTGTTCCGCCCGAAGGACGGCGAACCGCAGGACGGCGTGATCGCGCGCGTAGCGCAGGAGCTGGCCGCGGTCGCGCGCGGCGACATGGCGCGGCTTATGCCGTTCAAGGCTGAAGGCGAGCGCCGCGCCGCGCAGGCGGCAGCCATCATGGCGGCTGAAGCGGCGCTCGCCACTGCGCCGCCCGTGGAGCAACAGCAGGCCGTCAATCCAGGCCAGGCGCTCCTTCTTGCCGAACAAAAACGCCGGCACGGATTTCTGGCCGACGCCGACGAGCTCACGCGCCGCGCCGCTGCCGCCGCGCCGGATAATGCCGAGGCCGAGCACATGCTCGGCATCATCGCCCATCAGTCCGGCAAGCTCGGCGAAGCCATCGATCATGTGCATCGTGCGATCGCGATCAAGCCGGACGTGGCGCTCTATCACGCCAATCTCGGCGAGATGTGCCGGCTCGCCGGAAGGATCGACGAAGCGATTGCGGCCGGCCGTCGCGCGCTCGACATCAATCCCGACTATCCGGGCGCCTTGAGCAATCTTGGCATTGCGCTGTTCGACCAGGGCAAATTTGAAGAGGCGCTGGAGCTCTATGACCGCGCCGTCGTGCTCGACGACAACTTTGCCCAGGCACACAGCAACCGCGGCAATGCGCTGCAGCGTCTCAAGCGTTTTGCCGATGCCGAACCGTCGTACCGGCGCGCCATCGAGCTGATGCCAAGCTTTGCCGATGCCTGGAACAATCTCGGCACCTGTCTGCGCGAGTTAAAGCGGCCCGAGGAGGCCGAGACCGTCTATCGCAAGGCGCTCGAGCTTGGCCCCAACAATCCCGACACGCTCGACAACCTGGCGCTGGCGCTGAAGGATCTCGACCGGCTGGACGAGGCCGCAGAGATGATGCGCCGCGCGCTCGTCATCGAGGCGCGCAGCGACAAGCTTCATGTGCATTACGCCACGGTGCTGCTCGATCAGAAGAACGTCGACGATGCCGCGGCCGCGGCGGCGCGCGCGATCGCGCTTTCTCCAAACAACCACGACGCCGTCAACCTGATGGGCCGCGTTGCCTTCGAGCGCGGCGAGCTCGAGGATTCGCTTGCCCATTACCGCAAAGCGCTGGCGCTCAAGCCCGATCTCGCCGACGCCTATAACAACATGGGCAACGTGCTCAAAGAACTGGGCAAGCTTGACGAAGCGCACGCCGCCTATCTGGAAGCGCTGCGGCTCAAGCCGAGCATCGCCGGCGTGTACGTCAACCTTGCCGATTCGAAGAAATTTGCGCCCTGCGATCCGCATCTGGCTGCGATGGAAGAGCTCGCAGCAAAATCTGACGGACTGTCGAAGACCGATCGGATGCAGCTCGATTTCGGCCTCGGCAAGGCCTATGCCGACCTCAAGGATCACGATCGCTCGTTCCGGCATCTGTTCGCCGGCAATGCCGCCAAGCGCTCAACCATCGACTACGACGAGCGAGCGACCTTCGCGCTGTTCGAGCGTATTGAAGCATTGTTCACGCGCGAGCTGATCGACACCAAGTCGGGCGGCGGCGACCCCTCCCCGCTGCCGATATTTGTCATCGGCATGCCGCGCTCCGGCACGACACTCGTCGAGCAGATCATCGCCAGTCACCAGATGGCATACGGCGCAGGCGAACTTCAGACCTTCAATGACGTCGTGCTGACCGTCCGCGGGCCGGACGGCAATTCTTTGCCGTACCCAGATTTCGTATCAGCGCTCGACACCGGACCGCTGCAACAGATCGGGGCGCGCTACATTGCGCTGGTTCGGGCGCTGGCCGCGAAGCACGACCGGCCGGATGCCGAGCGGATCACCGACAAGATGCCGTCGAACTACTATTTCGCCGGCCTTATTCATCTGGCGCTGCCGAACGCCAAGATCATCCACACTATTCGCGATCCGGTCGACACCTGCATATCGTGCTTCTCAAAACTGTTCTCGGCCGAGCAGAACCATACTTACGACCTCGGTGAGCTTGGCCGCTATTACAAGCGTTACGAACGCCTGATGGCACATTGGCGTAATGTACTGCCGGCGGGCCGCATCCTTGACGTCCGCTACGAGGATGTCGTCGCCGACGTTGAGCGGGAGGCGCGCCGCATCATCGCCTATTGCGGCCTGCCGTGGACCGACCGCTGCCTGTCGTTTCACGAAACCGACCGGCCTGTGCGTACCGCAAGCGCGACGCAAGTGCGCCAGCCAATCTATAACAGCGCCGTCGGCCGCTGGCGCGTCTACGAGCAGCACCTCGGGCCGCTACTCGATGCACTCCACACTCCGGCATCGGGTCGGCGCTGACGGCCTTGCATTGCCGGCGGCCGTGCTACAGTCCCGGCCCCTTCGCGGTTGTTCGAGGTTTCCATCATGGCGTTTTCATCTTGGCGTGGCGTTGTTGGCATGATCAATCCGACGATGCGGCCGGGCGTGACCGAAGAGGTCTGCCGGCTGCTGCCGGAAGGCATCGGCCTCATCCCCCTGTTCCTGAATATCCGGCGCGGCACCGCGGACGAGTTTCACACCATGATGCCGCACTATGAAAAGCTGGTCGCGGTGCTCGCCGAACAGGAGTGCGACCTGATCCATCCGCACGGTGCGCCGCCGTTCATGGTGCTCGGCCGCAAGGGCGAAGCCAAGATTCTCGCCGCCTGGGAGAAAAAATACAAAGTGCCGATCATGAGCGTCGCGCAGAACCATGTCACGGCGCTGCGCGCGCTGAAGGCCAAGAGCTTCGTCGGCGCCACCTACTTTCCCGAAAAGCTCAATGCCATCTTCGCCAAGTATTTTCGTGACGCAGGTTTCATCGTGCGCGGCATGGAAGGCATCGACGTTCCGTTCAACCAGGTGCAGACATTGTCCGGCGAGCAGGTCTATGCCCACATCAAAAAGAACTTTCTTAAGGTGAAGGGCGCCGATGCCATCTACATGCTCGGCTCGGGCTGGCGCACGCTCAACATCATCGCGATGCTCGAACAGGATCTGGGGGTGCCTGTGGTGCATCCGGTGCCGGCGCGGGTCTGGGAAATCCAGAAACGCCTGCATGTTCGCCAGCCGGTCAAAGGCTACGGGCACCTGTTGGAGGCGTTTCCCTGAAGCATCGTCCGTGCGCCGCGGCGGTGGTTTAGATCGCGCTGCGGCAATGATGCCAAAAAAATCTGGAGGACCACATGACCGTCGTGACACGTCGCACCGCCCTGACTGTGCTGGGCGGCTTGACTGCCGGCGCAGCCGCCGGCGCCGCCCTCGCACAGACGGCCGAGCAATTCTACCGGAGTCACCAGATCACCATGGTGGTCGGCAATGCGCCGGGCGGCATCAACGACATTTCGGCGCGGTTCGTGGCGCGCTATCTCGGCAAATACATTCCCGGCAACCCGACGATCGTGGTTGAAAACCAGCCGGGCGCCGGCGGCATCATTGCCGCCAACCGTCTTGCCAACGTGTTTCCGAAGGACGGTACCTACCTGGTCAAGCTCGAACGCGCGGTGCCGCTCCTTGCGATCCAGGGCGATCCCAACGTGCAGTTCGATCCGCTCAAGCTGACTTGGCTCGGCAGCCTGTCGTCCTACGCTCACGACGCCTACCTGATGCTGGTGATGGCGACGAATCCGATCAAATCGGTGGCCGAGCTGAAGGGAACCAACAAATCGATCTCGCTCGGCGGCGACAATGCGGCGTCAAGTAATGTCATCTACGCCACCATCGCCAAGCAAAGCCTCGGCCTCAACGTCAAGGTCGTGACCGGCTATCGCGGCGCGGCGCCGATGTTCCTGGCAATGCAGCGCGGCGAGATCGACGGCCAGGTGGTCGGCTATAGCTCGGTGCGCACCGGTCAGCGCGCGCTGTGGAATGGGCACGCCTTTCGCGCGCTGATGCAATTCGGCAGAAAGACCCGGCATCCCGATTTCGCCAATATCCCGACCGCCTACGAACTCACCAAGGACGCGGGCGCGCAGGCGTTGCTCAATTTCGCCGACCTTCAATTCTTCATCTCGCTGCCGTTCGCGGCGCCGCCCGGCATTCCGGCGGACCGCGCCTCAGCTTTGCAACAAGCGTTCATGGCGATGTGCAAGGATCCGGCGGTCGTCGCCGCCGCGGAAAAGCTCGGCATCGATATGAGTCCGATCGACGGCGCCACGGTGCACGACGCCGTCGCCAAGGCGGCCGCCACCCCGCACGACGTGATTGCGCGCTACAACGCGCTGGTCGCAACCGGCCGGCATTGACCGCCGCGCCACGCGGCGTAACCTGTCTTCAACCGCTTGATCATTCAGGAGCTGACCATGCCCTACACGCTAGCCAACTTTTGCGCCGATCTGTCGGCGACGCTCAAAACCAAGGGGCAAAACGGTCTGCCTGATGTGGCGCGCAAACTGACCGAGCTCCTGAACAATCCTCAGTTCGTAGCCGAGACCTTCAACGACGATACGCCGATTGGCCGCCGCGAGCTGTGGCACGATCCGGACACCGATGCCTACGTGCTGGCGCACGTCCAGGAAGGTGGCAAGGTCGGCACGCCTCACAGCCACGGCGCGTCCTGGGCGATCTACGGAACCGCCCGCGGCGTCACGGAAATGACCGAGTGGAAGCGGGTCAACCCCGAATCGGAGGACGGCGCGGTGCTGGAGAAGACCCGCCATTACGCGCTCGGCCCCGGTCAGACGCGCGGTTATGCGTCGGGCGCCATCCACAACACCGCCCATCCCCATAAGGCTTGGGTGATCCGCGTTACCGGGACCGATCTCGATGCCATCCCGCGCTATCGCTTCAGCGCCAAGACCGACAAAATCCTCGAAAACGTCTGAGCGCCTTCCTGCGTCACGGCACGGTTAGGCTTTGCCCTCTTCCGTGGGCTGCCGCGCCCTGCGCAGGAGTGTAAACCGCTGAAATAGCGTCAATTTTGGGAGAAATGGCGGGAGCGACGGGACTCGAACCCGCGACCTTCGGCGTGACAGGCCGACGCTCTAACCAACTGAGCTACGCCCCCGCGGACGCGCTCGGCAGTTAAGGCGGTAGACGCCGCAAGTCAAGGATTTCGGGCCTAAACGAGTGCCTTGAACGCGCCACGAAGCCACACCAGATAGCGCGCACACGCGAAAAACATCGGTGGAATCGGCAAAACAAGCGTGGTCAGTCGCAGCCGAATCGTCTAACTGCAATTTGATAAGCGGCATAGATCTTCGGATTACCGCTTCATCGAGGAGGGTTTCATGGCAACCAAACCAGCCACTACCGTGACTTTGAAGCATCTTGCCGCAACGCTTGCGGAAGACAACGAGCTGTCGAAAAAGCAGGCCGAGGCCATTCTCGGAGGCTTGGTTGGCAACATCGTCAAGCACCTGAAGAAGGGCGAGCGTATCCGCATCGGCGGTCTCGGTATCCTGCAGGTCCGCAAGCGCGCAGCGCGCATGGGCCGCAATCCCGCCACCGGCGAGCCGATTCAAATCAAGGCGAGCAAGAAAGTCGCCTTCCGCGCGTCGAAAGAGCTCAAAGAAGCCATCTGAAGTCTTTCGGCCCCGATAAGGGGCAACACGGGACGGAGGGCGGACAACTGGGGACGGTAGGATACCTTCCGTCGCCGGTTATCTGTCCTCCGTCCCGTTTTGGATTTATTAAACAGGATTGGCAGAGCGGCCGCGGAGTGGCGCGCCGGATATCAGCTCTCGCCGTGCGCCGCTGCGATAGCGTCCTGTTGTTGAGTGGTGGGCGGTGACGGACTCGAACCGCCGACATCCTGCGTGTAAAGCAGACGCTCTACCAACTGAGCTAACCGCCCTTGCCGCGAGATGTATCGCCGCGTGGCCTGCTGGCGCAAGCCTCTCTACGAGCAGCTCGCCGGAAACACTGGTGACAAGTCGTCCGGCTCATTCGACTTCACCGAACATGTGCTACGCTGTCGACAGGCTGCGGTTTCGCTGTGGGGGAACGAAAATCATGCATCGCACTCTGGTTCTGAGCTTGACCTTGCTGCTGGCCGGCATCACGGCCGCCTCGGCCCAATTCCCACCGCAGCCGGCGGCACCGCAATGTCCGAGCCCCGTGCAGGGGAGCGAGCAGGACCGCGCGGCCTGTCATGGCGATGTGACCTCTTACTGCGTGGCGGAACTGCAGGCCAACCAGTGCGACGTCTTCGCCATTCTTGGCTGCCTGCAGCGCAATCGCCCTAGGCTGAGCGCGGCATGCCAGCGTGTACTGCAAGCCAACGGTAAATAACCCAAGGCGCCCGTCGCCCACGGCTGCGCCGATCCCGACGGTCTAATCCTGATCAGACGACAACGCTTCGGAGGCGGCCTCACCGTCGATCGTCACCAGCAAAGACCCACGCTCGGCGTGTTCGGCCAGTCGTACCCAGGACTGGGCCAAGGTCAGCCAAAGCACCTTGTCAGTATCATCGTCTGACAGCCTCGCCATTGCTACACATTCCTCCGCGCAGCGGCGGTGGTCCCGTGTGGTCCCCATGGCTATCCCCTGACAAACGCAACAGAACATCGCGATAAGAGTGCCGGAGTTCGGCGGCGCTACGATCACCGCATGGCTGAATACGGGCGAATGGGGCGCCGATCGGGGCGGCGGAACCAAGGGGTTATCCCTGGAGCCAAGCGTAGCCAGCCGATCCACCACGGGCTCGGGAATCGCCGCTATGCAGATATCTAAAGTTTTACTAAATTGTCTTATGCAATCGACACCTAGCTGCGATGCAGCAATTTATTGTGCATTGCGATAGAATGTTCCCTATATGTGTTTCCTAGCCACGGCGAACGCCGGGAAAGGAGCCCAATGCTTACGTCTTTTATCCGTTATGTTCAGACCTGGAGGCAGTACGGCACTACGGTGCGAGAACTGTCGAACCTCAACGACCGCGAACTGGCCGATCTTGGGATCACTCGCTCGGACATTCCGCATGTCGCATGGGAGCACGTCCGGCACTGACTGCATAGCTCGGCCAGGACGACAAGCCCGCGCCCGCCCCTCGGCGGGCGCTGCCTTTTCGTGGGGCGCCGCTACGAGCGGGCCGGTTCCATGCCTTTGACTTGATAATCGAGATCGCGTGCGGCCCCGCGAGGAACTTCACCAGCGACTTGGCCGCGGCTCCATCGCCAGCTGCGACGCCCGCCGCGTAGACCGTAAAATTCTGGATGGCCGCAGGCAGCGGACCGACCAGCACCGCACCCTTCACAGCTAAAATCTCGCTGATCTGGTGGATGCCGACTTCGGCCTCGCCGTCGACGACGTGGGTAGCCACTTCGCCGCCATGGACCAGCACCGCCTTGGCATTGACCTCCTTGGCGATACCCAGCCGCTCCAACAGCTTGCCGACATAGATGCCGCTCGAACCTCCGGCCGCCGGATCGATATAGGCGACCGACTTCGCCGCAAGCAGCGCCTTCTTGAAGGCCTCCACCGTGCTGATGTCGGGCAGCGGAGTACCGGCTTTGACCACGACGCCGACCCCGGTCTTGGCCAGATCGGCGCGGCTGCCGGGCACAACCTTGCCTTCTTTGACGAGCCCATCGATTGCTTCCGGCGTCAGCACCGCGACATCGAATTTCTCCTCGCCGCTGGCGATCAGCTTCATGTGCTGACCGACCGTCCGATAGGTGACGGCGACGGTGTTGCCGCTTTCCTTCTGGTACTGGGCGACGAGATCGTTCAGCACCGTCTTGAAGGCGCCCCCACTGATGACTTTGATTTCGGCGGCTTCCGCGGATTGTGGCATGGCACACTGCATGATGGCGGCCACAAGCACGGCCGCGAGGATTGCTTTGGTTGGCTGCATGGATACCCCTCGGCACCGCCGCGCGTATGACACCATAGTTGCCCCCTGCGCCCGGGGAAAGTAGGCGTTGGCCCTGACATTGACGCGTGCTAGGCGGGCGGCATGCCGGTGCTTACGCTTACCGACGCAGCGTTGCTGTGGCCGCCACGGGGCGCACTGATCGGACTCGATCTCGGCACTAAAACCATCGGTGTCGCCACGAGCGATCCGGATCGGCGCGTGGCTGCGCCGGTCGAAACCATCGCCCGCAAGAAGTTCAGCGTCGATGCCGGCCGCATCATGGAACTCGCCAATGAGCGGCGCGCGGCGGGCTTCGTGCTCGGCCTGCCCATCAACATGGACGGCAGCGAGGGCCCGCGCGCGCAGGCGACGCGCGCCTTCGCGCGCAATCTCGCGCAGCGCACGGCGCTTCCGATCGCGCTCTGGGACGAGCGGCTGTCAACCGCCGCGGTTGAGCGCACGCTCATCGACATTGATGTCAGCCGCGCCAAGCGCAAGAAGGTGATCGATCAACACGCCGCGGTCTTTATTCTTCAGGGCGCGCTCGACCGCTTGGCAAAACCTGATCTGCAGCCGCCTGAGCGCGGCGATTAGCGCGCCGGCAACGCGCGCTGCAGTAGGAGTTCGGTCGCGGCGGGGTCGATGTCCAGTGCGCCGTAGAGCGCGCCATGCGTTCCGGCGAGACGCGAGCGAACAAAATGATCGGCCACTAGCGGCGGCGCGCTCCCTCTCAGTGCCGCCGCACTCGCCAGCAGCGCCAGCCGTTCCACTGTGACTCGCGCCAATGCTTCGCTTGGCGCCTGCGCGTTCGGACCACTCTCTTCGACGCCGACCTCATGGGCGAGCGTCTGAAACAGCGCGCGCTCTTCCTCGCCTTTGAGCGCGCGCAGCACGTCAAGGCACATGACATTGCCGGAGCCTTCCCAGATCGCATTGACCGGCGCCTCTCGATAGAGTCGCGGCATGATGCTTTCCTCGACGTAACCGTTGCCGCCAAGGCACTCCATGGCCTCAAACGCGAAGGCCGGCGCGATTTTGCAGATCCGAAATTTCGCCGCCGGCGTGATCAAGCGGGCATAGGCCGCCTCGCGCGGGTCGTCTGCAGCATGGTCGAGCGCGCGGCACAGCCGCATGACGAGCGCCACCACGCCTTCCATTTCCAGCGCCAGATCGGCAAGCACCGTGCGCATCATCGGCTGGTCGTAAAGCGGCTTTTGGAACACATTACGGTGCCGGCAGTGATGCGTTGCCTGCGCCAATGCCATCCGCATCAGGCCGGCCGAGGCAACCGCACAGTCGAGCCGGGTCAACTGCACCATGTGCAGAATGGTGCGAATGCCGGCGCCCTCTTCGCCGATCCGCCAAGCGAAGGCCTCCGTGAATTCCACTTCGCTTGAAGCATTAGATCGGTTGCCGAGCTTGTCCTTGAGCCGCTGGAGGCGCAGCGCATTGACACTGCCATCAGGCCGAAAGCGCGGCATCAAAAAACAGGTCAATCCGCCCGGCGCCTGCGCCAGCACAAGAAAGGCGTCGCTCATCGGCGCCGACATGAACCACTTGGCTCCGACGATCGAATAGCCATCGCCCCCCGTTGGCGTCGCCGTTGTGGTGTTGGCGCGCACGTCGGTGCCGCCCTGATTTTCCGTCATGCCCATGCCGAGCGTCATGCCCGACTTTTCCCAGAACGGGAGAAATGCGGCGTCATAGCTGCGGGTCAGTACCTTGGGCAGGACCTTGGCGGCGACCGAAGGCTCGGCAACGAGCGCGCCCAGCGCCGCACGCGTCATGGTGATCGGACACAGGTGCCCGGTCTCGACCTGCGCCGCCATGTAGAAACGCGCGGCGCGCGTGACTTCGGCCGGCGGTGGTGCATGCCTGCCTGCAGCCGCCCAGGTCGAGCCATGCAGCCCCGCCGCGACACTCTCGCCCATCAGGCGGTGATAGGCGGGATGAAACTCGATCCGGTCGCTGCGAAATCCCTTGGCGTCGAAGGCGTGGAGCTTGGGCGGGTTCTCGTTGGCCTGCCGGCCAAGCGCGAACATATCCGCGCTGCCCCAATGCCGGCCGAACTCGGACAGCGCCGCCGCAGCATCCGCCCCGCCGTTAGCGGCAACCGCATCCTTGAGCGGCCTGTCGCTTTCGAACAGATCGATATTCTCGTAGGGCGTCGACTGGTTGAACACCTCGTGAGTATCGAAGCGAGAGCGAGGGGCTTGGGAGATCATCGCAGAGGACCTTTCCGGGACACCCGGAACTTAGCACGGCCGCCGCAATCGATGTTTTCGGTGCATCACGCGTGCTGTCCGCCGATGCGGGCTTGCCGGGGCGCGCGAATTGGGCCTATAGCAGCGCTTTAATGACCAAGGCCCTGCCGCCCACGCGCCATATCGTTTCGATCAACGACCTCAGCAACAAGGAGATCGAGACGATCTTCGAGGTCGCCCAGGGGTTTTTGCAGGAACTCGCCGACTCCCATATCCCCTACCGGATCGCACGCAGCACCGGACTTGCCTCAAAGTCCATTCTGGCGAGCCTGTTCTACGAACCTTCGACGCGCACGCGGCTGTCGTTCGAGACCGCGATGCTGCGGCTCGGCGGCGCCAATATTACCAGCGCCGATCCGGCGGTCAGCTCCGCCGCGAAGGGCGAAAGCCTGGCCGATACCATTCGTGTCATCTCCAACTACTGCGATGTCGTCGTCATTCGCCATCCGCGCGACGGCGCCGCGCGGCTCGCTGCGGAGTATTCGCAGGTCCCGGTGATCAATGGCGGCGACGGCAGCCACGAACACCCGACGCAAACATTGTGCGATCTTTTCACGCTGCGCTCGAAGAAGAAGAGCCTGCGCAACATGAAAGTTGCGATTTCCGGAGACCTCAAGGGCAGCCGTACGATCCATTCGTTCGTCTATGCGCTGGCGCGGTTCGGCGCCACCATCGACCCCCTGCCCGCACCCGGCATGGAGCTGCCCGAGCACGTCGCGCGGCGGCTGCGCGAGGAATTCCACTGCCAGATGGTCTCCAAGGCTCCGGACCAGGTGGGCGGCGCGATTGACGCGCTCTACGTCACCGCCGATCAACCGCACCAACTGTCGCTCATTCCCGATCCGGATATCGATTACGGGCTTCTGGTGCAGAAGAAGATCGACGCGGTCTATGTCACACGCTTTCAGAAAGAGCGCTGGGCAGAAAAAGACCGACCGTATCCCAAGGTCGACGCTGAATTTCTTGGGCAGCCGAAATTTTCCGAAGCGAGCGTCATGCATCCGTTGCCGCGGGTCAATGAACTTGACGCGGCCCTCGACAGCGACCGCCGTGCGATCTATTTCCAGCAGGCCGCCTACGGCGTGCCGGTGCGCATGGCGCTGATTTCGTTACTGCTGCACCTGCACAAGAACAAATCGCTGCACCAGTTTAGCGGCGGTTTCGCCAAGCCGGAGCATCCGATCTACGCCCAGCCGATTGGCACGGGGGTGACCTGCGGCAACCGCAATTGCATCGTCGCCGATCCGGCCGAGCAGCAATACGCCGCCAACAAGTTTTATGTCATCGAGGACGAAGCGCGGCAGCACTGCAAACTGCGCTGCGTCTATTGCGAGACCGACATCGAGCAGGAGACGGCGGCCCAATTCGTGGTTTCCGACTCCACGCGGAAAACCTTTTCACCCGGCTTGCGCGCGCTGGCGCGGCTGCCCACCGAGCGGCTGAAGCATCTCATCATCTACCGCAGCGTCGCCGACGCGGTGGCTGCTGGCTTCCAGCCGCGCGACAACGGCAAAAAAGCTCGCGCCGGATAAGGCCATGCCCGCGTCTTCGCTCGCGCTTTACGAGATCGCCGCGTTCGTCTTCGGCTATCTGTGCGGGTCGATCCCGTTCGGTGTGCTGATTACGCGCGTTGCCGGGGCGCCTGACGTGCGCGGCATCGGCTCCGGCAATATCGGCGCCACCAATGTGCTGCGTACGGGAAGGAAGGGGCTCGCCGCCGCGACGCTTTTGGGCGACATGCTCAAGGGCACGGTCGCGGTGTTCGTCACGAGCCATTTCTTTGGACGTGATCCGGCCATTGCGGCTGCGCTCGGCGCCTTTTTAGGCCACCTGTTTCCAGTGTGGCTGAAGTTCAAAGGCGGCAAGGGCGTCGCCACCTATATCGGTCTCCTGCTCGGCTTCGGATTGTGGATTCCGCTTTTGGCGTTCTGTGTAACGTGGGCTGTTGTCGCCGCCGCCACACGCTATTCGTCGCTCGCGGCGCTGCTCGCAAGCGTCGCCGCTCCGATGGCTATTTCTCTGAAGGGTGACGTTCCGGAACTGCGGCTGTTCATGACCCTGTCGGTGCTGCTGTGGCTGATGCACCACGCCAACATTTCCCGCCTGATGAGCGGTACCGAGAGCAAAATCGGCTCCCATTAGCCGATTAGCTTTACGGGTCTTTTTTGTCTCCTCAACCTTTGCTTTAGGGCTATGCTCGCACCATGGCGGCCCAGGCCGCGTCTTGGGCTTGAGGGCTGCGTGGCCGAAGCGGGGCAAGGCGTCCATCTCACGGACGAGCAACGGATCGACTGGTTGCGGCTTATCCGCAGCCAGAATGTGGGGCCGCGCACCTTTCGCGCGCTGATTAATCATTTCGGCGGCGCGCGGGCCGCACTTGAGGCCCTCCCGGCGCTCGCCCGCCGCGGCGGCAGCGGCGGCCCGCCGCAGATTTACTCCCGCGATCAGGCCGAGCGCGAATTTGAAGCGGCAGAGACATTGGACGCGGCTTTCATTGCGGTCGGCGAGGCCGACTATCCGCCGCGCCTGCAGACACTCGACGACGCACCGCCGCTGCTCGCTGTGCGAGGTGACCGCGCGGTGCTGGCGATGCCGGCAGTCGCGATTGTCGGATCGCGCAACGCCTCCGCTGCGGGACTGAAGATTACGCAACGCCTTGTCCTGGCGCTTAGCGAAGCTGGCTTCGCCACTGTCTCCGGCCTTGCGCGTGGCATCGATGCCGCCGCCCATCGATCGAGCCTCGACGGCGGCACTATCGCGGTACTCGCCGGCGGCCTCGACCGGCTCTATCCGCCTGAACATGCCGAACTGCTCGATGCCATTTTGCCGGCAGGCGTTGCGGTGAGCGAAATGCCATTCGGCTGGGAGCCGCGCGCGCGCGATTTTCCGCGGCGCAACCGGCTGATCTCTGGCCTTTCGCTCGGCGTCGTCATCGTCGAAGCCGCGAAGCGTTCGGGATCGCTGATCACGGCGCGGCTTGCTCTCGAGCAGGGCCGCGAAGTGTTTGCGGTACCGGGTTCGCCGCTCGATCCGCGCGCGGAGGGTACTAATGGCCTGCTCAAGCAGGGCGCTACACCGGTGACCGAAGCGGCCGACATTATTTCCGTGTTGCAGCCGATCGTCGGCACGGACATGCCGGCGCGAGAGCCGGAACCCGCTGGCGGCGAGACAGGCGAATATGCCGAACCCGCCGCCGACGAACGCAGCCGCATTCTCTCCTTGCTCAGTCCCGTGCCGAGCTCGATGGACGACCTCGTCCGTTTGTCCAAAACCTCGCCACGTGTGGTCCGTATCGTCCTGCTCGAACTCGAGATCGCCGGACGCCTTGAGCGCCACGGCGGCGGGCTGGTATCGCTGGTCTAGCGATCAACAAGTTCGGGCCTTGGGAATGCACACTATTTCGCGGCGCTGCCTGCTGGCTTTGGCCGCTCCGATTATAGGCACGCTCACGCATCCTGCTGCCGCCGAGACCTTTGATGCCTTCCTTGCCGCGCTGCGCGCCGACGCGGCAAAGCAAGGCATTGCGGATTCGACATTCAATGCGGCGTTTGCCGGTATCACGCTCGACCCGCGCGTCATCGCCGCGATGCGGCGCGAACCCGAATACGGCAAACCAATGGGAGCGTATTTGGCGAGCCTGGTTTCGCCGGATCGCATTGCCATTGGACAGCGCAAGTTGGCGCAATGGGCCGATACCTTGCGCGTCGTGGAACAGCGTTTTGGCGTCGATCCAACTATCCTCGTCAGTATCTGGGGAATCGAGTCCTCGTTCGGACAGGCGCGCGACCCCTGGGACGTGTTCCGTTCCTTGGCGACGCTGGCGCAAGCGCGGTTTCAGCATCCGCTGTTTCGCGATGAACTCTTGAGCGCACTCAAAATCCTGCAACAGGGCGGCATTGCTCGTGCGCAATTCGTCGGCTCCTGGGCGGGTGCGATGGGGCAGCCGCAATTTCTGCCGTCGAGCTATCTGAAATATGCTGTCGATTTCGATGGCCGCGGCCGTCCGGATATCTGGACCCGGGTGCCGGACGTGTTGGCGTCGATCGCGAACTATCTGCACATGCAAGGCTGGCGACCCGGTCTGCCGTGGGGCTTTGAGGTCGTGGTACCGCCGGGTTTCGACTATCGCGCAAGCCGCGCCACGTTCCGCCAGTGGGCCGAACGAGACTTGCGGCGGAGCGATGGGGCGGCATTGCCCGGCACCGGCGATGGCATTCTATTTTTTCCAAGTGGCGCGCCGGCGCCCGCGTTTCTCGTCACAGCGAATTTCGTCGTCATTAAATCGTTCAACAATTCGGACGCGTACGCTCTCGCCGTGGGCGCGCTTGCCGACCGGCTGCGCGGCCTCGGACCGATCCGCGCCGCCTGGCCGAGCGGCGATTTTCAGCCGTCGCGCGGGCAGCGCATCGCTTTACAGCAGCGCCTCGCTGCTTTGGGTTTTAAGGTCAATGATCTCAATGGCCATATCGATTTCGAGATGCGCGACGACATCCGACAAATGCAGGGGCGGTTTGGCATGATCCCGGACGGCTATCCAAGCCGTGCGTTGCTGGCCCGTATGGGAGTCGCCGCGCACTGATCATTTGCAATTAGCCCTGACGGATTGCGCGACTTCAGCGCCGTCAACCGATTCCCGGGCGATCTGTTCGGCTTCCAGGCGCGCCATCTCCAGAATGTACGCGAGCGGCTCCAGGCGATAGCGCCGCGCCAATCGTGCAAGCTCCGCGGACATTTTTCCTATATAAAGCGCCGCTGCTCGCGGAGATTGCGCTTCGGGCTGATCGGGCTCACCAGAGGCTTCCGTTGGCATAAAGACGTTCCCGATGCTCCCTCGGCGCCAGAATTCCGACCTGCCGAGTTGTCGGCAACATATATATCAAATGGATATAATACTCAATTATACAACTATTAGATGTGAAATGGTTGAAGCGATTTGCAGCCGAAGCTCCTCGCGATTTTGCGCCTGTCCGATGGCAGCCACGGCGGGGGCCGATTTGACAGTCCGGGCCACATTACCCATGTTCCCGGCGGCTCCCGGCCGGTCCGGCGCTGCCAAATAGTAAAAAACTGGCGTCAAATCAGTGGGTTAGAATGGACCTTGTACTGGTAGAATCGCCCGCCAAGGCGAAAACGATCAACAAATATCTGGGCAAGGGCTACGAGGTCCTGGCCTCGTTTGGCCATGTCCGCGACCTGCCGGCCAAGAGCGGCTCGGTGGACCCGGATCACAATTTTCGCATGCTCTGGGAGGTCGATCCCAAGGCGGCCAAGCGGCTCAACGACATCGCGCGTGCGGTCAAGGGCGCCGACAAACTCATCCTGGCGACCGACCCCGATCGCGAAGGCGAAGCGATCTCCTGGCACGTCCTCGAATTTCTGAAGCAGAAAAAGGCGCTCGACGGCCAGACCATTCAGCGCGTCGTGTTCAACGCCATCACCAAGCAGGCGGTGACGGAGGCGATGCGGCAGCCCCGCCAGATCGACCAGGCGCTGGTCGACGCCTATTTGGCGCGCCGCGCGCTCGATTACCTCGTTGGTTTTACGCTGTCGCCGGTGCTGTGGCGCAAATTGCCCGGCGCCCGCTCGGCCGGCCGCGTGCAATCGGTGGCGCTGCGGCTCGTCTGCGATCGTGAATTGGAAATCGAGCGGTTTGTTCGCCAGGAATACTGGTCGATCGTGGCGACGCTGGCGACACCGCGCAACGAGACGTTCGACGCGCGCCTGGTCGGCGCCGACGGCAAAAAGCTGCAACGTCTCGACATCGGCTCAGGCGCCGAGGCGGAAGCGTTCAAGCGCGCGCTGGAGACGGCCGCGTTCTCGGTTGCTTCGGTTGAAGCCAAGCCGGTCAAGCGCCATCCGCAACCGCCATTCACCACCTCGACGCTCCAGCAGGAGGCAAGCCGCAAGCTCGGTTTCGCCCCAGCGCACACCATGAGGGTCGCGCAGCGGCTCTACGAAGGCGTCGATATCGGCGGCGAGACGGTCGGCCTGATCACCTATATGCGGACCGACGGCGTGCAGATTGTCGATGAAGCAATCCGTGCCGTACGCAGTGTGATCGAGGCTGATTATGGCGCGCGCTACGTACCGTCCTCGCCACGCCGCTATGAGACCAAGGCGAAGAATGCGCAGGAGGCCCACGAGGCCATCCGCCCCACCGACCTTGGCCGCCGTCCGAAGGATACCAAGCGCTATCTCGATGCCGATCAGGCGAGACTCTACGAATTGATCTGGCTGCGTGCTGTCGCGAGCCAAATGGAGTCGGCCGAACTCGAACGCACCACGGTCGAAGTCACCGCGAAAGTCGCGGGCCGCCTGCTCGACCTGCGCGCCACCGGTACCGTGGTGAAGTTCGACGGCTTCCTCACGCTCTATCAGGAAAGCCAGGACGAGGATTCCGCCGACGAGGAATCGCGCCGACTGCCGGAAATGAGCGCCGGCGAACACTTGACCAAGCGCTCGATCGCGGCCGATCAGCATTTTACCGAGCCGCCGCCGCGCTACTCGGAAGCTTCCCTGGTCAAGCGCCTGGAAGAACTTGGCATTGGCCGGCCGTCGACCTATGCGTCGATTTTGCAACTTCTCAAAGACCGCAAATACGTTCGCCTCGACAAACGCAGGCTCTATCCGGAGGACCGCGGCCGCATCGTCGTTGCGTTCCTGGAAAGCTTCTTTGCCAAATACGTCGAGTACGACTTTACCGCCGGCCTCGAGGAGAAGCTCGATCTTATTTCCAACAACGAGATCGCCTGGCGCGAGGTGCTCAAGGACTTCTGGCGCGATTTCATCGGCACGGTCGATGACATCAAGGACTTGAAAATCTCGCAGGTTATCGACGCGCTCGATGCGCTGTTGGCGCCGCACCTGTTCCCGCCGCGCGCCGACGGTACCGACCCACGCCAGTGCCCGACCTGCGGTGGCGGGCGCCTCACGCTCAAGCTCTCCAAGTTCGGCGCCTTCATCGGTTGCTCGAACTACCCCGAGTGCCGTTATACGCGCCCGCTGTCGACCTCAGGCGACGGTTCGGCCGAAATCGGCACCAAAAAACTTGGCGAGGACCCGGAAACAGGTCTCGAAGTCACACTGCGCGGCGGCCGTTTCGGCCCCTATGTGCAGCGTGGCGAAGCCGTTGACGGCGAAAAGCCGAAGCGCGCCAGCCTGCGCAAGGACATGGTACCCGACGAGGTGACGCTCGAAGTCGCGTTAAAATTATTGTCGTTGCCGCGCGAGGTGGGCCGCCATCCCGAAGATGGCGAGCCGATCCGGGCCGGCGTCGGCCGGTTCGGACCTTACGTCCAGCATGGCAAGACTTACGCCAGCCTGGAAACCGGCGACGAAGTTTTCACGATCGGCCTCAATCGCGCGGTGACGCTGATCGCGGAGAAAATCGCGAAGGGCCCGCGCCGCCGTTTCGGCGCCGATCCGGGCCGCCCGCTTGGCGACCATCCGGCCAAGGGTGGGCCTATCGTCGCCAAGAACGGCCGCTACGGTCCCTACGTGAGCCACGCTGGCGTGAATGCCACGCTGCCGCGCGACAAGACCCCGGAGACCGTCACGCTTGAGGAGGCCGTCGCACTGCTCGACGCCAGAGCCGAGCGCGGAGCGCCGGCGCCGCGAGCGCGGCCGCGCGCTGCCAAACGTGCCGGAACACGGCCGAAGAACACTGCGGAAGCAAGGTCCCCTGCGCCTCGCCCTGCCGCCAAAACCGCCAAGCGGGCGGCAACGCCGAAATCCAAACGCAAGCCGCCGACGGAAGCCGCCGAATAGCTCCCCGCCAAGGATGCGGCCGATGACTGGCCGATGACACGCACCACCCTCCCCTCGCGCGCGGAGCTTCTCGCTTTTATCCGCGAGCGCAGCGGCCAAGTCAGCGCGGGCGAAATCGCGCGCGCCTTTGGCGCCAAGAATGCCGACCGCGCGGCTCTCAATCGCATGCTGCGCGAGCTTGCCGACGAGGGCCACATCGACCGCCGGCGCAAACGGCTGCACGGCGCCGGCACCCTGCCGCCGGTCGTGCTCGCCGACATTACGGGCCGCGACAGTGACGGCGAGTTTCTGGCGCGGCCGACGGAATGGGACGAACAGGCCCACGGCGAAGCGCCAGTCATTCATGTCATAAGGCCGCGCCGGGCGCGGCCCGGCGAAGCCGCCGGCATTGGCGATCGCGCACTGATACGGATCGAGCGATCCGACGATCAGGAAACAAGCGGCCGGGTCATCAAGCTCATCGACCGCGCCAAACATCGTGTGCTCGGAATCTTTCGCGGCTTGCCGAACGGTGGCGGTCGGCTTGTGCCGGTCGACAAGAAGCAGCTCGGACGCGAACTCACCATTCCGGCCGGTGCCACGGCTTCAGCCGTCGACGGCGATCTTGTTGCGGTCGAGGTCGCCCGTCACCGCGGCGTGGGCTTGCCCACCGGCTCCGTGGTCGAGCGGCTCGGCTCGATCAAGAGCGAGCACGCCGTCAGCCTGATCGCGATTCACGCTCATGGCATCCCGCACACTTTTTCCCGTGCGGCTTTGGCGGAGGCCGAGGCGGCGCGGCCGGTTACGCATGCCGGACGCGAGGACTGGCGCAAAATCCCCTTCGTCACCATCGATCCACCCGACGCCAAGGATCATGACGACGCGGTTCATGCGGTGCCCGACACCGATCCGCGCAATCAGGGTGGCCACATTGTCACAGTCGCCATTGCCGACGTCGCACATTATGTGCGCGCGGGTTCGGCGCTCGACCGCACGGCAGCCGAGCGCGGCAACTCGGTCTATTTCCCCGACCGGGTCGTTCCCATGCTGCCGGAGCGTATCTCCAACGAGCTTTGCTCGCTGCGGCCGCACGAGGATCGTCCAGCTCTCGCAGTACGCATGATCATCGGCGCCGATGGCCGCAAGCGCTCGCACACCTTCCACCGCGTGCTGATCCGCTCAGCGGCGCGGCTGCACTACGAGCAGGCCCAGCTTGCGGTTACCGGCCGGCCCGACGAGGAGGTCGAGCCTATCGTCGAGCCGGTGCTCGCCCCGCTTTACGACGCCTACCGGGCCGTGCGCCATGCTCGCGACGAGCGCGACCCGCTCGATCTGGAAATTCCCGAGCGCAAGATCGTGCTCAAGTCCGACGGCACCGTCGACCGGGTGATCGTGCCGCAGCGGCTCGAAGCGCATCGGCTGATCGAAGAGTTCATGATCCTCGCCAACGTCGCCGCTGCGGAAACCTGCGAGCGCGCCCACGTGCCGCTGATCTATCGGGTGCACGACGACCCGAGCCCGGAAAAGATCAATGCGCTCCGTGAATTCCTCACCACGCTCGATATTTCACTGCCCAAGGGCGGCGCGCTGCGGCCGGATGCCTTCAATCGCATCCTCGCGCGCGTCAAAGGCCGCGACGTCGAACGGCTGGTCAACGAGGTGGTGCTGCGCAGCCAGGCGCAAGCGGAGTATTCGGCCGAGAATTTCGGCCATTTCGGACTTAACCTGCGCCGCTATGCGCACTTCACATCGCCGATCCGCCGTTACGCCGATCTGATCGTGCATCGTGCGCTGATCCGAGCACAAAAGCTCGGCTCGGATGGGCTTACCGACGACAGCGATGCGCGTGCGCTGGGCGAAATCGCCGCCAATATTTCGGTCACCGAACGCCGAGCCATGAAGGCCGAGCGCGAGACGGCCGACCGGCTGATTGCGCATTTTCTGGCCGATCGGGTCGGTGCCGTGTTCGACGGCCACATTTCAGGCGTCACCCGTGCGGGCCTTTTCGTCGAACTGGATGAGACTGGCGCCGACGGCTTTATCCCTGCGCGCTATATCGGCGACGAGTACTTTCGCTTTAACGAGACGGGCCGCGCCTTCGTCGGCAATTCGCAAACCCACAGGCTCGGCGATCCGGTCACGGTCGAACTGGTCGAGGCTGCCCCGGTTGCGGGTGCGCTGCGTTTCCGGCTTGTGCGTCATGCGTCAAGCGCTGTGCCGAGGGCTGGACAAAAGCCGCCCAAGCAGCGGAAGTCCGCCGCGCCGGCGCGCCATGGCCGCCGCCGCTGAATTGGAGCTGAAGGAATGAGTGATCCAATGGTCGACGCGGGTGTCGCGGCAGATCGGGCCGAGCGGCTCACGCGCACCATTCGCGACCAGACATTTCCAAATCTGAAGCCCCGGGATTCGGCGACGCTCATTCTGATCGATCGTGCGCATGCCGTGCCGAAGGTGCTGCTCGGGCGAAGGCACTTGCGCCATCGCTTCATGCCTGGAAAATTCGTCTTCCCGGGCGGCCGAATTGAGCCGACCGACCGGCAGATGAGCACCTTCGCGCCGTTGCGGGAGCGTCATGTCGCGCGGCTGATGCGGCGGGTGCGCCGCCCGAGCGCGGCGAAGGCGGCGGGTATTGCGCTCGCCGCGGTGCGTGAGACCTACGAGGAAACCGGGCTGATGCTTGGCGTACGCACCGATCGGGCCATAGAAACACCGCCCGGGGCCTGGGAAGCCTTCGCCAAGGCCGGCGTCCTGCCGGATCTCAGCGCCGTGCATTTTATCGCGCGCGCCATTACGCCGCCAAAACGGCCGTTGCGCTTCGATAGCCGCTTCTTCGCCGCCGACGTCACGGCAATCGCGCACCGCGCCGAAGGCTTGGTCGGGCCTGACGCCGAACTCGTCGAGCTCGTTTGGCTGCCGATCAATGAGGCGCGCACTCTCGATATGCCCGGGATTACCGCGGTCGTGCTCGAAGAGCTGCAGGATCGTATCGCGGCGGACATGAACAACGATCAGCCGGTTCCGCTCTACCGGATGCTGCACAAACGCTTCGTGCGCGAGACGCTCTGAGGCCGGCCCGGCGCCCGAATGCCGGATTTCTTGACAATCGCGGGGCCGGGACTAGTTTGCCCCCAACAAGCTCACTGATTTTAGAGGACCTTTGCCATGGCCAAAGCCGCCAGCATCAAAGTCAAACTGGTTTCCAGTGCCGATACCGGCTTTTATTACGTGACGCGCAAGAACTCGCGCACCATGACCGACAAACTGGTCAAGAAGAAATACGATCCGGTCGCGAAAAAGCACGTCGAGTTCCGGGAAGGCAAAATCAAATAACTGTTCGAAAATGTTATGAACAGGGCGCCCAACGGGCGCCCTTCCCATTTCGGACCAAGGGTAGGAAAAAGGTGGCCGGCCGGAAACGGTGTTATGAGGAGGCCACTCGCACCGCTCCCGTGCCGGCCGAACCCCACGGACCCAGGAGATGCGGCGGACCTGAGCACCCCGTAGGGTTATCGAAGCAAATTCGAAAGACTGCCGGGCTGTCGTGTCAGGGCCGCAGGTGCCTCGTTTTGCGGCTATGTCGGCTGGTCGACAAAATGCTACCGCAACCTGTGGAGAAATCAACGGTCAAAATTTCGCCCCAATGAGTGATTCGGGGATAACCACAATAATTGTGATTAACGTATAACACTAACTATAAACAGAATAAGGTTTTTCGGCCGCCGCCAGTACGGCGTGGGGCGCTTGCGGGCGCAAACCCCTGGCAGTTCACGCGGCGTCAGGCACCACGCGGTTGCGACCATCACGCTTGGCCCGATAGAGCGCCTGATCGGCCCGCTTGACCAATGCCGCCGCACTGTCGTCCTTGCCCCGCAACGCGGCAATGCCGATTGAGATCGTCACCGGCACGCTGCCCGCGCCCTGCTGAATGACAAAGGGGTCGGCCGCGATGCGCCGACGCAGCCGCTCCGCCACCATGGCGGCCACCGCCATGTCGGTCTCGGGCATGACGATGACGAACTCCTCGCCGCCGCAGCGGCAAGCGAGATCGATGCCGCGGATCGAGCGCTTAATGCGCAAGGCAAACTCACGCAGCACATCGTCGCCGGCATCGTGGCCATGCGTGTCGTTGATCGATTTGAAATAATCGATGTCGATCACCAATGCGGTCAAAGGCTTGCCGCGGACGATGGCCTGTTCGATCAGGGTACCGAGGTGGCTCTCCATGTAGCGCCGGTTGAACAGGCCGGTCAGCGCATCGGTGATCGCCATCTCGATCGACATTTGCACGTTGTCGCGCAGCCGCTCGGCATAGCGGCGCTTGCGAACCTGGCTGCGCGCGCGGGCCAGCAATTCGTTCTTGTCGATCGGGCGCATCAGGTAATCGTTCACGCCGATTTCCAGACCCCGCAGCATGCGCGCGCTGTTGTCGGGCTCGGTTACGGCGAGGATGGGCACATTGCGGGTGCGGTCGAGCGAGCGCACCTGACTGCATAGCCGCAGCGCGTCGAAATTCGTCAAGTCGAGCGAAACAATGAGCAGGTCGTAGTTGCCCTCGGCGGCGCGAAACAGTGCCTCGCTCGGATCGGTTTCGACCTCGACGGTGTGCTCCTTTGCGAGGACCGCGGCTATACGCTCGTGCGACGCCGCCCGATCGTCGACGATGAGCACGCGGCCGCCGCGGCCGGTGTCCGCAACCGCCTCGCGCTCCGGCGATTCGATGCCGATATCGCGCGACGTCAGCGCCCGCATGCGCAGCTCGTCGGTGACCATTTTCAACCGTGACAGCGAGCGCACGCGTGCAATCAGCGCCAGATCGGGAATGGGCTTTGTCAGAAAGTCGTCGGCGCCGGCTTCCAATCCACGCACGCGATCCGACGGCTGGTCGAGTGCCGTCACCATGACGACCGGAATGTGATGAGTGGCCGGGTTGGTCTTGAGCCGGCGGCACACTTCGAAGCCGTCCATGTCCGGCATCATGACGTCGAGCAGTACGAGATCGCACTCGGCCCGCTCGCAGATCGCCAGTGCCTCCTTGCCGCTCATCGCCGTGAGGACATCAAAATATTCGGCCGAGAGCCGCGCCTCGAGCAGCTTGACGTTGGCCGGAATGTCGTCAACGACGAGAACGCGGGCGGTCATTGCAATTCCTTCCGCAAGTCCTTCACGGATTTCCAAGAAAGTGACGGACGGTCTCGATGAACTTGCCCACCGATATAGGCTTCGACAGGTAAGCTTCGCAGCCGCCCTCGCGGATGCGCTCTTCGTCGCCCTTCATGGCAAAGGCGGTAACGGCAACCACTGGAATGCGTTTAAGGTCGGCATCGTCCTTCAGCCATTTCGTCACTTCAAGTCCGGACACTTCCGGCAGCTGGATGTCCATCAAGATCAGATCCGGCCGGTGTTCGCGGGCCAGATCGAGAGCCTCGATACCGTTGCGCGTGCCGACCGTCCTGTAGCCGTGCGCCTCCAACAGATCGTGGAAGAGCTTCATATTGAGCTCGTTATCCTCCACAATCAGAACCGTCTTGGACATCCCCGATCCTTCGCCTGCCTCGGCCAATCCCTGCCGCGGCAAGGGCGCTGCCACCCAGCCGCCGGAAAGCTAGTCCCGATATATTACGGAAACGCAAATGGAACCCCATAACGCGCGGGCGCGGCCGGCGCGAAAAGCTGCGGAAATGCTGGCGATTCAGGCGCTTGCCTTCATCGCCGAGGACCCGCATGCACTTGCCCGCTTTCTCGACATAAGCGGTATTCCTGCGGGGCAGATTCGCACCGCTTCGCGCGAGCCCGGCTTTCTCGCCGGCGTACTGGAGCATATGCTTGCCGACGAGAAGTTGCTGGTCGCCTTCGCCGAAAGCGCCGGCATTAACCCGGCCGCCGTAGCGCGGGCGGCGAGCGCGCTCGGCGGTCAATGGGAACGCGATATACCCTAAAGTGGGGCTTGGGCTGGTGCCGTGGGCTTCTGCCGCGACTGTCTTACCGACATTCCCCCATCCGCAGCAGCGCGTTGCCCGGGCTGCGGCTCGCCCCGCCTGTTGCGCCACGCTGAACTCGATACGCTTTCGATCGCCCACGTCGATTGCGACGCGTTTTACGCCACCATCGAGAAACGCGACGATCCGGCGCTTGCCGCCGAACCGGTGATTGTCGGCGGCGGTAAGCGCGGGGTCGTCGCCGCCGCCTGCTATGTGGCGCGCACTTTTGGCGTGAGATCGGCGATGCCGATGTTCGAGGCGTTGCGACGCTGTCCGCATGCCAAGGTGATTCGGCCCGATATGGAAAAATACGCACGCGTCGGCCGCGAAGTCCGCGGCATGATGCGTGCCTTGACGCCGCTGGTAGAACCACTCTCGATCGACGAGGCCTTTCTCGATTTGTCGGGCACCGGGCGACTGCACCGCATGACGGCCGCGAAGGCGCTCGCGCGCTTCGCGGTCGACGTCGAAAAATCCATTGGCATCACGGTTTCCATCGGACTCGCCGCCAACAAGTTCCTCGCCAAGATCGCTTCGGATTTGGACAAGCCACGCGGCTTCGCGGTTCTAGGCGCCGGCGAAGCCCAAGCTTTCCTCGCGCCCAAGCCGGTCAGCTTCATCTTCGGCGTCGGCAAGGTCAGTGCCGATCGGCTGGCGCAAGACGGCTTTCCCCGCATCGCCGATCTGCAGCGCGCGAGCGAGGTCGAGCTGATGCGCCGCTATGGCGAGGAGGGGCGCCGGCTCGCCCGCCTCGCGCGCGGCATTGACGAGCGCACCGTCAGCGCCGACCGGGAAACCAAGAGCGTGTCGTCGGAGACCACGTTCGCGCACGACATTTCCGACTTTCGCGCGCTCGAACGCATCCTCTGGAATCAGAGCGAAGAGGTCTCGGCCCGGCTCAAGGCCAAGGAGCTTGCGGGCGCGACCGTGACCTTGAAGCTCAAAAGCGCGGATTTTCGTATTCGCACACGCGCCCGCTCGCTCCCCTCGCCGACGCAACTTGCCGGCCGCATCTTTGCCGCGGCGCGCGACCTTTTGCGGCGCGAGGCCGATGGCACGCGCTATCGCCTGCTCGGCGTAGGCTTAAGCGCGCTTGCTTCCGCGAATGAAGCGGACCCCGCCGATCTGGTCGATGGCCGCGCTGCCGAAGCCGAGCACGCCGTCGATCGGGTGCGTGCCCGCTTCGGCGACGACGCCGTGATCAGGGGATTGGCGTTCGATCAGCGGGAGGACTGCTGATGAGAGAGCCCTTCACTTGCAGGGCTTTGGCGTCTTGATATCGAGCGACACCAATTTCCCGCTGACGATGAAATCGTTGTAGTCGAGCGTCAGCGCCCGCGAGATGCCGTTGTCGTAGAGTTCGAAACCGATCGCATAATCGGGCTTCTGCTCGCCTGTTGGACCGCTCTTGTCCTTGGCAAAATAGCTGATCGTCACCGGCCAGCGCGGCACATCGGCGAGTTTGGCTTCGTGCGCTGCGGCGTCGTCATGGTTGCGTTCGCCGGGCGCGATCTTCTTACCGATCACGGTGAGCGTATTGAACACCTTCTCGCCGTTCTCCGAGCCGTCGTAGACCGGAAATGAAAGGATGGTCTTGCCGGTGCGCGCCGCCTCGATCGCCCTCACCATATGTTCAGTCGGAAAAACCAGGCTGCCGCCGAGATCGAGCGACTTGTGATCCGGTCGGTGCAGATCGATGGCGGTGACCTTGCCGCCGTGATCGGCATGGCCATCCACGGCGTTGACGAGATTACCATCGACGAAATTCTGGGTCGTGAACTTGAAGCGCTTGGCATCGGCGCCCTCCCAAGTCGTCGAACGCAAATCGCTGATCGATTCCTTGCCCTCGCTGCTGTCGAGCTCTGAGACTTGGCGGAATGTCAGCGAATAGCCGTCACAGGCGCTGCCGCTGAAATCGTAGAGAATTCGCCCGCGAACGGCGGCGATCGACGAGTTACCGCGGGTCGCTTTGAGCGACAGATCGTAGATCGCCCGATGCGGTACCAGCACGAGGGGTCGGTCCGACTCGGCTTGGGCGGATGCCGCATCGGAAAACATGCCGACAATCAATGCGCAGGTGAAAATAGCGCCGGCGGCTCGCTTCATGTCATTAAAAGTCACAAGTCGCTCGCCTCATCAAAAGTCACAAGTCGCTCTCGCCTCATCGCAAGGCTCCACCACCTCGCCAATGAACCCGCCCGGTCCGCCGCTTATTGCACGCTTCAACGCTTTTGGTCGCCTAAATTGCGGCGAAGATAGGGACCGTTCCACCAGCCAATGGTGCCCAGCGGGCAAGCGCCACTTGCGCCCCGCTGGTCCGATCGGCCAAATAACCCAGATGTCCGGGCGCGACCGGACCGTTGGAGGGCAAACATGGCCGGTGTAATTGAAGGCAAATTGCGTGAACTCGGCGTAACCCTGAAATCCGCGCCGGCGCCGGTCGCCAATTACGTCCCGTTCGTGCGCACCGGAAACATGCTCATCGTGTCCGGACAGCTTTGCTTTGACGGCGACGGCAAGCTTGCGGCCACCGGGAAACTGGGTGGCGGCGTCTCGATCGAAAGCGGACAAAGGGCCGCGCGCGCCTGCGCGGTCAATCTCCTGGCACAGGTCAAAGCCGCGCTCGGCGATCTCGACAAGGTCGTGCGGGTGGTGCGGCTAGGCGGCTTCATCAACTCCGCGCCCGACTTCCTCGACGGGCCGAAAGTCATGAATGGCGCCTCCGATCTGATGGTAGCGGCGTTCGGCGACAAGGGACGACACGCACGCACCACCGTTGGCGTCGCGGTGCTGCCAGCCGATGCCGCGGTGGAGGTCGAGGGCACGTTCGAAGTGTCCTGAACGTGCCGAACTCGCTCGATTGGCTGATCGCCCGCCCTATCGCCCACCGCGGGCTCCACGACGCTGCGCGCGGCCTGATCGAAAATACCTCGGGCGCTGTGCGCGCAGCGCTCGACGCCAACTATGGCATCGAAGTCGATGTCCAGCTTTCGAGCGACGGCGAGGCCATGGTACACCATGACGACGTCCTCGGCCGCCTGACCGAAGGCAGTGGCCGGCTCGACACCTACACTGCCGCGGAACTCAAGCGCATTGCGTTTCGTGGCAGCTCCGAGCACATGATGACCTTGGGCGACCTGTGCGACCTCGTCGGCGGCCGCGTCACCATGCTGGTGGAGCTGAAAAGCCGCTTCGACGGCGATGGCCGCCTGCCGGCCCGTGTCGCGGCTGTGCTCGGTCCCGATCCCGGACCGGTCGCGCCAATGTCGTTCGATCCGCGCCAGCTCGCATGGTTGCGGCAAAAGTCCCCGCAGCTTGTTTGCGGCATCGTTGCAGCCAAATACAGGCCGCATCCATATTGGGATCTGATGCCACCCTGGATGCGCCACGGCATGGGATATCTCGTCACGGCCTTGACGGCGCGGCCACATTTTGTGGCCTATGGGGTTGCCGATCTGCCGGCTTTGGCGCCGCTGGCTGCGCGGCATATTTTTGGCTTGCCGCTGTTGACCTGGGCGGTGCGGACAGAGTCTGAGCGGCGGACTGCCTACCGCTTCGCCGACCAGATGATTTTTGAAGGTTTTCGGCCATGACCGAGACGGCGAACAAAGCGATGCCGAAAGCATCACGGAAAGAACAGGACGCGGGCGATGAACTGCGCGTTACGGCCATCAATAGCATCGCGGGCGCCGACAGGACCGCGTGGGACGCCTGCGCCAATCCGAATGGACTGCGCTTGGCGGCCGACGCCCCTGCTGACGATCCACTCCAAGAACATGTCTATAACCCTTTTATTTCTCACGATTTTTTGTCGGCCCTCGAAGAGTCGAAATCAGTCGGTGGGCGAAGCGGCTGGCTGGTCCAGCACCTCTTGGTGACGGACCGCAACGGCACGCTCCAGGCCGCAGCGCCCTGCTACATCAAGAGCCATTCGCGCGGCGAATACGTATTCGATCGCGGCTGGGCCGAGGCCTATGAGCGGGCCGGCGGCAGCTATTATCCGAAGCTCCAAGTCGCCGTTCCCTTTACACCAGCGACCGGACGGCGGCTTTTGGTTCGGCCCGGGCCGCAGGCAACGGCGCTACGCGAGGCGCTGACCCGGGGCCTGCTTGAATTGTGCCGGCATGACGATGCGTCCGGCGTCCATGTCACGTTTGCGATCGAATCGGAATTCCGTGCGCTGGGCGAATTTGGATTCCTGCAGCGCAACGATCAGCAGTTTCATTGGCAGAACGCCGACTACGGCACGTTCGACGACTTTCTCGCCGCCCTGTCATCGCGCAAGCGCAAAACGCTGCGCCGCGAGCGGCAGGACGCGCTGGCAAACGGTATCAGCGTACACTGGCTCACTGGCAGCGATCTCACCGAGGACGTTTGGGATGCGTTCTTTACTTTCTACATGGAGACCGGATCGCGCAAATGGGGCCGCCCCTATCTGACGCGTGAATTCTATTCGCTGGCCGGCGAGAAGATGGCCGACCGCATCCTCCTGGTCATGGCCAAGCGCGCCGGCCGCTGGATCGCCGGCGCCATCAATTTCATCGGCTCGCATACCCTGTTCGGTCGCCACTGGGGTGCGATCGAGCACCATCCGTTTCTGCATTTCGAGCTGTGTTACTATCAGGCCATCGACTTCGCGATCGCGCACAAGCTTCCGTTTGTCGAAGCGGGCGCCCAGGGTGAGCACAAGATCTCGCGCGGCTATATGCCGAGGACCACCTATTCGGCGCATTACATCGCTGATCCCGGGCTAAGGCGGGCGATCGCCGATTACCTGGTGCGGGAGCGCGCCTACGTGGCGGCCGTCGGCGCAGAGCTTGCCGCCACGGCGCCTTATCGCAAAGATTTGGTGATCGATCCGCAATAGCGACGGCGCGCGGACTGCGCGGAGGGCATCATGGCGAACTACGATACGAACAACATCTTTGCCAAAATCCTGCGTGGCGAGTTGCCGGCGCACAAGGTTTTCGAAGACGACAAGTCCTTCGCGTTTCTCGACATCATGCCGCGCGCACCGGGGCACACGCTGGTCATTCCCAAATCCCCTGCCCGGACGTTTCTCGATATTGCGCCCGACGACCTCGCGCATCTGGTCAAAGTGGCGCAAAAAATTGCGCGAGCAGCGGTGACCGTGTTCGCAGCCGATGGCCTCACTATTCAGCAATTCAATGAGCCGGCCGGCGGGCAAGTGGTGTTTCACCTGCATATTCACGTCATCCCCCGCATAAACGGCGTGCCGCTCAAGCCGCCGGCGAGCGTCAAGGAAGACCCAGCGATGCTGTCAGATCAGGCTTTGCGGCTGGCTGCAGCCCTCAAAGGCTCATGATGATGCTTCTGCGCCTGCGAACGCGCATCCCAGCCTGACGATCTCAAGTTCACGAGCGGGGCGCGGACTATCGCCCTCGCGCCACGCGCTCGATTTCCGCGCGTACCAGGCGCTCGACCATCCCTGGGAGGTTCTCGTCGAGCCAGCTCTTGAGCATCGGCCGGAGCATTTCGCGCACGAGATCTTCAAGCGTGCGCGCATTCTGTACCAGGACGGTCTGAGCCAGCGTATTGAAGGCGGAATCGACGGCAGAGCTGGTTTCGCGCGACAGCAATTGAGGCTGCAAATCCCGAAGCGCGCGCGGCGGTGGTGATGGTGCATCATCGAAGCTGATGTCGGAGCTGCCATCGATGGTACGGAATTGCGCTGCCGGTGGCGCTTCCATCTCTGGGCTGGGCGCGCTCGACTCCGGGACCGCTGCCGTCATCGACTCCGTCAGCTCGAGAATGTCCGGAGCAACGTCGTCGCCGGCGCCATGGGTCGGCGGGACCGGCGCCGGCTCGGGAGGCGCTGCCGGCGGCGGTGGTGGCGGGTCAAAGGCATTGGGTTCGACCAGAGTCGGCCGCGCAACGGGATTGCGCGGCGGTACAGCAGGAATTGGTGCCGGCTGCGCGGCCGGCGATTCGGGCGCCGACGCCGCCTGCGGCGATTTAGTCGTGTCGTCGTCGGCAATGATGCGACGGATGGAGGCTAGAATTTCCTCCATCGATGGTTCCTGTGCCTTCGCCGGCTGCGTCATGCCCGCATCCCCGCTGCCTGGTCCCGCTGCCTATCGGTCTATGCCAGCCCTGCCCGGCAGCGCGATCACCCAGGCCGGTTGCCCGCCTCGGCCCATTGGCTTGGCCTTGTTACGCCTGCGTGCCCGCCGCCGAATCGGTCGTGATGAGTATGCGATACCGCTTTCAGCTTGGCGATACCGCTTTCAGTTCATGTTTCAGTATGTCACGGCGAAATGTGGATGCAAGAGAACGGCTGTGGACGGCCACATCCGTATGAGTCCTAGCGGCCGTCGGGCGTGCGCAGACCGATCCAGGCATCGCGCACTTGCCGATAATGCACTTCGGGATCGTAGACCGGCACGTTGAGGCCGAGCGTCCGCACCGCCAGCGCGCCGACCGCAGCCAGTAAGGTGTACGACGCGACGACACGGTCGTGCTGCGCAGTGACCAGCGCCACGCGCGCGTTGACCAGTTCCTGTTGCGCGTTGAGCACATCGAGCGTCGTGCGCTGGCCGACGCGCGCCTCTTCGCGCACGCCGTTGAGCGCGATTTCGGCGGCATTCACCTGCGCGGTGGTCGCTTCGATCTGTGCTTTTGCGGCGACGAGCTGTCCCCAATTTTGCACCACCGTGGCGCGCGCCTGGTCGCGGTTGACGTCGAGGTTCAGACGCTGTTGACCGAGCGTTTCCTTGGATTGGCGAATGGCGGCATATTCGCCGCCGCCCTGATAGATCGGGATCGTCAATTGGCCGGCGACGGAAGCAAGGAACTGCCGGGCGGTGTTAAAGGTCGGCTCCCAGTTCTGTGAAACGTTGGCCGCCAAAGTCAGGTTCGGATAGAGCGATCCCTCGTTGATCTTCACCGCCAGTTCCGCAATATCGACACCATATGACGCCGCCAGCACCGAGGGGCTTAGCGCCTCGCCCTGCGAAATCGCGGCTTTGAGCGATGGCGGCGAAAAGCGATCAACAGGAACGCCGGGCGCAAGCTTGCCCGGCGCGACGCCGATCACGCGCCGGTAATTGCCTGACGAGGTCATGTAGTTCGACTGCGCGCCAAGCAAAGCCGAGCGGCCCGCGGCGAGGCGCGATTCCGCCTGTGCTACATCCGTGCGCGTCACCTCGCCAACCGTGAAGCGGTCGCGTGTCTGCTTGAGTTGCTCGGTGAGCACTTCGACGTTGCGGCGGTTCAGTTCGAGGATCGCTTCGTCGCGCAGCAAATTCATGTAAGCGGTGGCGGCGTCGAGCAGCACCTGCTGCTCGGTCACACGCAATGTTTCGCGCGCACCCATGACTTGGCTTTCCGCCTGACGCACCCGGTTGGCGGTTTGCATGCCATTGTACAGCGTCTCGGTGGCTGACGCTCCGACCCCGCGCGACGTATACGGCACAGACACGCTGGTCGTGGCGGCGAGGCAGCCCGAAGGGAATGACCCGACGCAAGGGCCGCTGGCCAGAAAGCCGGTGGTCCCGTTGGTGTAGGTTTTTGCGACGTTGCTTGTATAATTCTCGCCGCCGTTCGCGGTAATGCTCAGCCTGGGGCGATAGCCCGACAGCGCCTGCGGCACGTTCTCGTCGGTGGCGCGCAACGCTGCGCGCTGGGCATTGAGTGAGGCATTGTTCTGGTAGGCTTGTACCAACGCCCATTCGAGCGTGTCCGCTGCCGCTTCGCTGCAGGGTATTGCAACGGCAGCGAAGATTAAGGCGAGGCTCGACGCGGACAGGACAAATGCCCGTGCCCCGCTACTGCGCATGACCCACGACACCAACGCTTCCCCGCACCCACCCATTCGGCAATCGCCGAGGCCTGTTGTGGCCCTTACCCGACTCCTCCGCCGTCGGAACCCCGCAACGGCGCCGGATTGAGCACATTAAGCGCCGTCATAGCGGCATAAAAGTCCTGGGGACAGAAGCTGCACAGAATTCCGATCAATGGCACATATGCGCCACAGGTAATCGCCGCGTAACCGCGGCCCGACAGCGGCACGCGATGGCGGCCGGCGAACCAGCTAGAAAACGAAGGTCGGCGCGGCGCGAAAGCCCGGCAGAGTCACGGCTCCGGCGTCGAAAATCGGCCTGCCGACAAGATGGCCTTCGGCCAGGCGAAACAATGTGGCCTTCGCCGCCGGTGCGTGGCCGAAAATGCAGGCGAGTCGCCCGCCTGGCTTGAGCTGGCGGCCGAGGGCCTCGGGAACGACCTCGGTTGCTCCATCGAGCAGGATGAAATCGTAGGGCGCTGCAGCGGGCCATCCGGCAGCCAGCGGCCCTTGCACGACGACCACCCTTGCAGGACCGCTACCGGCCAGCGATGCCTGAGCTTGGCGGCCCAAATCCGGGTCCTCTTCCAATGCCACAACGGAACCGGCTAACTGCGCAAGCACGGCCGCCGAATAGCCAAGGCCGCAGCCGACATCGAGCACGTGTTCGCCGCCCGTGAGCTGGGCGGCCTCGACCAGTTTGGCAAACACCATAGGCGCCAGCATGGCGCGGCCGTTGCCGAGATCGAGCTCGCCGTCGACATAGGCCTGTTCTGCCAGCCGCCGCGGCACGAAACGCTCCCGCGGCACGTCCAGCATGGCGGCGATCAGCTCGGGACTGTGAACGTCGACGGTTCGGACCTGTCCGTCCACCATCATCCGGCGTGCGAGCACGCTGTCGAACATCGTTTTGCATCCCCCTGGGCGGCAAAATGCTGCGCAGCAATGCGCCGGGTTGTGCTGCACGGCCCGACAAAACGCAAGCGGCCGGTGGCGACTTGCATCACGGCCGCGCCCGGCCGAACCGTTGCCCGCAACCGCTCATTCCTCTATAGAGCACCCCAGCTTGCCTCTATAGAGCAGCAGCTTGCCTTTATAGAGCAGCAACTTGCCGGTGCCGGCACATCCGGCATATCAATCACGCCGGCAATGGGCCACGTGGCGGAGTGGTTACGCAACGGTCTGCAAAACCGTGTACCCCGGTTCAATTCCGGGCGTGGCCTCCAGCCTTTGCTCGCGGAGCGAGGGAAGGCTGGAGTGCAGCGAGGGCGGGCCGAGCGAGCCGCCGCGAGCTGTGTCCCGGCAGGCCGCAATTCCGTTGCGCTGCACGCTTTCAAAGCGGGAGCGACTTTGTTATATGCGCCTGCGTAAGCACTTGAGCCCTGTTCCCCGGTAGCTCAGTGGTAGAGCAACCGGCTGTTAACCGGTTGGTCGCTGGTTCGAATCCGGCCCGGGGAGCCAACTAAATCAAGAGCTTAGTTCACAATTCCCTCCTCTACTTTCAAAGCGAAATCCCCGGGGCCGCGCCCGGGCCGCGCCATCAAGGCCAAACCGGAAACCGCTCGGGGAGCCCGATCTACCCGCCGCGGCCGAAACACGAACCGGCACGGCTCCTAGCTTCGGCGCGGGCTTGTAGCCGACAAAGGCCAGCCGTGGAGTACCCTTCTCACTCAGGGACATTCACGGATTAGCCGAATAAGTCAGACACGCGCGCAAGCGTTACGCCGTGCTCAACGGCTCTTCTAACTTTGCGGCGCAGCACTTCAGGCAACGGAAGACGACGTTGGAAGGTTTCGCCGAGATCGCGTCCATCAAGGCAAATCACTTTTCGCGCACGACCGAAGGCTATGATTCCTTGTTCCGTAAAGCCACTATAGCTAACGAACAATCCGCGGCTCCAAGCTGCCCGCTGATCCACCTTGCCGTGGAACGCATGCAGGTCGCTGGCACCCGTCATTTCGTTGTGCCATTTCGCTTCGACAAGATAAATCGCCTCATCTAAAACGAAGCTTCCGTCAATTTGCTCTCCAGTGAGCCGAAATGGCCGTTCAGCCTGTAGTCCAAAAGCATCAAATAACTTCCTGAGGAACGTCTCGAATTTGTAACCACGTTCATGCGGCGGCAATTTCGTAAGTGACAAAAGCGCGTTTTGAATTACATCGTACTTCACATGCTGAAAGTCTTCTTTTGATGCAGCGCTTTCTTCTCTCGGCTTATGGCCCAATTGCGACAGTAGTTCGAGAAATCGATCGTGTGCCCCCTCGACCTCTTCAGCTATTTTTTGACGCTTCCGGAATATCTCTCGATGTTCCCACAACGCTTTTAGCGTCTTAGCAGCAAGAGCAACGTCTACGTTTCGTAGAAAATAGCGGAGCCGCTTCCCTTTCGATGACCCTTCCTGCGACCACTTCGGATCATCGATGTTGACGCCCAACTCGTCACGAAAAAACTCTGCGAACGTTCGGTCGCCGAACGCGGTTTGGCCGCCAGAAAATCTAACGACATAACCGTCTCGTATGAACAGATCTTCGACTGTCATCATGTCGCGTGCGCGCAATGTCGGAGACGCTTGAGTATTAGTCATAGCCAACGGCCGCACGTTCAAGTTCACGCACCCGACACCATACTTTCGGTATTTCTTCGTCAAGTGCAAGTTCTAATTGCCGCGCGAATTGTTCGAAGTCGTCGAAGCAATCCATGACCTTTTTACCAACCTCCTTGAGTGTTTCGCCACTGAGGTCTTCGTCGCCGTCTTCGTAGGATAGACCGCCGGTTTCTTGTGCAAACGCGTGGGTCATGGTTCCCAACGCGTCGTGAAGCATCGCAATGTATTTCACGCTTGACCGGCGAAGACTATCAATTTGCCGTCCCGTGTCGGGATGACGATCCATGTATTGTTGAAGCTCTTGGCGACAGCGGTCCGTTCTCTGCATGAGTTCAACGGCCTTTGTTGGCCACGTTTGATAGATTTGATGAGGGTCCCCGTTTTCATATTCGTCAGTTAGACGAGGCACCTCTGACATTAACTGACGAACATCGAACACGGCCTTGCGCTCTAGCTCTAAGGTCTCGGCGGTTTTCGTTAGCGGAATAATCGCTGCGCCTGCCGCTTGCCTCTGGGTTTCTTTTACCTGTCGCCATACTGGCAAGACGGCGATGTATCCCACGACGAACGCGCCAGCCACGCCGATTAGCGTCTGCCAGTCTTGCAATCGAAAGGAGTATTGCAGTCCTAGTAGGTTGCCGTACGCGAAACCCAGAACGAAGGCGAGTGTCGCTGCTGCGACCGCTAATACCAGCAAGTTCTGCATACTTGAATCTCAGCGCTCCCCTACAGTCTACCTTGACTCGGACGTAAGACGTTCACTAAATGTTCCCATCGCAAATCCGTTTAGTGAACACGACGGCCAGCTCCATACGCTCGGCCTGTTTGAACGCCTGCGCGCGGAGACCCGAGGCGTAGAAGGCGCGTACTCGGACCTATACCGCCGCGTCGATAAGCTGCTTCGGGAGTTGGAGAACCCGAACCTCCACGATATCGCCAGTATGAGCTTCAAGGTCGAGCTATGGGACCGCTACGCCAACCATGTCCGGTGGGTCGTGGCCGCGGCCGGGACCGTGACGATAGGGCATGCGGCGTTTGAAGCGGCCATCGCCAATTGGCCTGACGAACGCTTCACCCTACGGCAAGGCATCATGCTTATGCGGGAGCATCCCGAGCGCCGCGGAGCTTCCGGAAGGCCGCAGCCGGGAAAACGCGAATAGGCGGTGGACAGCTCGGTTTTGGGGAGGACCTGCTATCGCCCTAGTGTATATACGCGTCATAATTGTAGGGAACGGCGTAGGGAGCATTGACTATGGACGATCAAACCCCGGCCGCGACGAAGCAAGACAAAAAGAAAAGACCGACCGCAGCAACGAAGAAAACGCTTTGGACCTTTCCGAAGAATACTTTGGAAGTCGCAATAAGCGTCGCGAGAGCTATCGAGGAGAAGAACGCCGGAAATCCGATGCGGGCCTCCGACCTAGTTAAAGCGGTTGGTTACAAGCAAGCAACCGACTGGCGCTTTTTGGACCTTCTGCGGTCGGCCAATCAATACGGACTCGTGTCCGGCACGCCTTCCACATCGATCGAATTAACAAAGCAAGGACAGGATATCGTTGCTCCGAGCTCTCCGGGTCAACGCGCAAATGCGCTGCTTGCCGCATTTCGAAACGTCAAGGATTTTGAGGCGGTTGAGAAATTCTACGGCGACAAGCCAATCCCTGAAGACGAATTCTTTATTAATACCGTGACGAGGGACTTCAGCGTTCCACGAGATCGAGTTGATACGTTCGCAAAAGTCTTTCAGGAGAACCTACGTTATCTCAAATCATTTAGTCCATCGCCAACCCCGGCTGAGAAGACGGCTACTTCTGGTGATGTTCCCCGAGGGTCTACCCCTCCTGAAAAGGTACCTACCCCGACAGCATCCAGAGAGCCGCGTGTTCGAGAATTCTTGGATACGTGTTTTGTAATGATGCCTTTTGGGGAATGGTTTGATCGGTATTATCAAGAGATATATGTGCCGGCAATCAAAGAGGCTGGTTTCGAGCCGATGCGCGCGGATGAACTTTTTACAACAGGTAGCGTCGTCGAGCAAATCTGGGATCAAATCGAAAAAGCCAAGTTATTACTAGCGGACCTCTCTGGTAAAAACGCCAATGTGTTCTATGAGCTCGGTTTAGCTCACGCAGCTCGAAAGCCGGTCGTCTTTACGTCGTCAAATACTGATGACGTTCCTTTCGATCTTCGTCATTTGCGAGTTATTATCTACGACATCCGCGAACCTGAATGGTCAACTCGTCTCCGCAAAAGCATTGCCGATTACCTGCGCAATGCCATAAAGGAACCTGAAAAATCGATCCCCCATCCATTCCGAAGACTTCTTGAAGAAGCGAACGAAGGAGCCGCGTCCTCTAAAGCGCGCGACCGAAAATAATTTTAGACGCGCCAGGGCTATTGCGTCTCTCTCGCGATTTTTAGGACCTTCTGCATGTCCGCAGGTTAATGGCTTTCGTTCGGTTTCAGTGTGGCAGACGAAATTACCAAGCTCGATCGGCTAAACAAGTCCGGATCGATAACTGACGCGAATGAACCCGAATAATGTAAGAGGTGCTGTCCCATTATTAAATTGTGAGTTGGTCGGAACACGACTAGCATTTCGGTGTTCTATTTTCGCGCAACCTCATGCTCGAGCATGGAGGGCTCATAATGATGCGGCCGAAACAAGCGTCTAAACGGAAGAATCAGCGTAGAAGCATGGCGTTGCCGGTATTGGGTGCTGCCGGGCTTTCTTTGGCTATGACGGGCAACACATCGGCAACCGTACCTGCAACACATCTGCCGTTCCAAGGGACCGGGCCGGGGATCAATCTCGGTGAAGAGGAAATCTCCGACGTCAGCCTGGCAACTTTCTATGTGTTTGACAGGGAAAACGACGCTAAACCGTCCCAGGACATCATATTGGCTAGGGGTGGCTGCGGACACGGCTGTGGAGGCGGCGGCCGCGGTTGCGGACGTGGCTGTGGTTGCGGCCACGGCTGTGGAGGCTGCCGAGGGTGCGGCTGCGGTGGCGGCATCTGGATTGGGGCCTGCTTAGGCTGCGGCGGTGGGTGCGCATCCTGCTGGCGATGGTCCCCGCGTTTCGGCCGCTGGATCTGGGCCTGCTAATAGCGGGATATCGTGGAGCAATAGCGCGGCGGGCTCGAGGTTGAGCCCGCCTGAATTGTGCTTTGCCATCTCGATACCGGTTACCTCCCGAGCTAACGCGCCCCGTCCTGTTTGCATGCCGGCCCCGAGCACTGGCCAAGTATAGGACTGATCAGCATAGTGCGGGCTTGACGACGTCAGGCTGGACCTCTGCAGTATCAATTTGGCCGGACTCGCATCGCCGATGGATACGCTGGACGAACATAAGGTTCAGAACCGCACCCTATGCCGGCGCTCTCGTGCGAGCGCTGCCTTCCGATGGGGGTGCAACCTGTGCATATTGAAATCATGAAGGGGATCACGGGCAAGTATCAAAACAGCAGGGACATTCCCCAATTCGCGCCAAATTTTTCAATTTTTGTGATGGCGCCAGACACGGTCTGCCTCTACTCCGAGGACAGAAAGTTCTTCCTTCATGGCGAAATTTTCTGTCGGCTGGCGGCCGCGATAGCGGAGGGTCGGAAGAGCTTTCACGAGATTTTTCGTGCGCTGGCGCGGGATTTTCCACCCGATCAGATAGAAGAGGCCGTAAAGCGGCTGGTCGATCGCGGGCATGTCGTCCTGGCGTCGGGATCGACCCCTGGGCCGGTCACCGCATACTGGGCGAGCCTTGGGCTGGCCGCCGGATCGGCTGAAAAAAATCTCCAGAATTGCCGCGTCCGCTTGGAGGCGATCGACGTGGAGTGCGCCGCGGAATTCGAAGCGGCTCTGCGCCAATTCGGCGTTCGCGTTGTAAAGCGTTCTCCCGATCTGACGATTACGCTTGTGAACGACTACCTCGAACAACGTTTGGCCGAATTAAACCGCAAACATTTGGCTGACCGCTCGCGGTGGCTCATCGTCCAACCGACGGGCATTTTCCCACTGGTGGGACCCGTATTCAGGCCGGGCGACGGCGCCTGCTGGAGCTGTCTCGCCGACCGCATGATGCGCAACCGGCAGGTCAAGGCAATGCTTGACCGCGAGCCGGCGCGTTGCGTCGCACTTTCTCCACTGGTCCGCAACACATTGGGCCAGAGCGGCGTGCATCTTGGAGCTGTTGAGATCGCCAAAGCGATTGCCACCGGTTTTCGCACACCGTTGAATGATCACATCATCAGCCTCGACCTGTTGGGCGCAACCATCGCGAAGCATTATGTGGCGACGCGACCGCAATGTCCGAGCTGCGGCCGCAAGAAGCTGCGCGACCCAAGACGCACTCCGAAACCTATCGAGCTCGGGGCCAGCCGTAAGCTGGTCATGACAAGCGGGGGCTACAGAAGCGTTTCGTCCGCGGCCACAGTGGCGCGCTTTCGCAAGCATGTGAGTCCGCTTACCGGTGTCGTCTCCCGTCTCGAACGGATTGAAGCCGATCTACCTCTCAATACCAATTATTTTGCCGCACACAATTTTTCGGCTCCTGCCAGATCGGTCAATGAACTGCGGACCGGGCTGCGTAACGGCAGCTTTGGCAAAGGTAGTACCGCCGAGCAGGGCGAAGCGAGCGCGCTCATGGAGGCGATCGAACGCTATTCCGGGATATTTCAGGGCGACGAGATCAGAGTGACACGGCGGTTCACCGATTTCCCGGCCGGCGACGCCATCTTTCCGAATGACGTCCTGTTGTTCAGCGAGACGCAGCTTGCGGTGAACAATCCGGAAGAGCCGCCGCCTTGGACCCCGGACCTGTTCGACCCGTCGGCGGAGATCGAATGGTCGCCGGTTTGGTCCCTGCGCGACGGACGTTTCAAATATCTTCCGACCAGCATTTTGTATTTTTTCCATAGAGGCAAGGGCGAGTTCCTCGCGGACTCGAACGGCTGCGCGGCCGGCAATACGCTCGAGGAAGCCATAGTGCAGGGCTTCCTCGAGTTGGTGGAGAGAGATGCATACGCAATCTGGTGGTACAATCGCTTACAGCGAGCCGAAGTCGACGTCGGCCAGCTCGACGATACCTATGTCAGGGAATTACGACACCAACTCGCCGAAACCGGCCGCCGGCTGTGGGTGCTTGATGTCTCCAGCGACCTTGGGATCCCGAGCTTCATAGCGGTTACCCATTGGATGCAGGAATCGCGGGAGAACATCGAGTTCGGCTCAGGGTCCCATTTTGACAGTCGAATCGCGCTGCTGCGCGCGCTCACTGAGGTGAATCAATTCCTGTCCATCGGACTCATGGGTGGTGGGAGCGGGGATAAGTCGAGCCTGGACGGTCATACACCGTTGCGCTTGAGCGACCATCCGTTCTTGACGCCGAACAATAGTCCACCGCTGCAGCTGGAACTCGGTTCGAAATTCGGCCGCCTCGACGTCAGCGAGCAGGTGAAGGCTTGCGTCAGTCTCGTCAGCCAAGCGGGTTTGGATTTCCTGGTGCTCGATCAGACGCGTCCAGACATTGGCGTTCCTGTGGTGAGGGTCATCGTTCCGGGATTGCGGCATTTCTATCGCCGCTTCGGACCTGGCCGACTTTATGATGTGCCGAAGAAGCTCGGCCTTCGCGACCGGCCGCTGTCGGAAACCGATCTCAATCCCATTCATCCTCATACTTGAGTAGCCTCGCTTGCGCGCTCCCGCAAAAAGGCGATCGCGGATCCCGCCGCCTGTTCTCTGCGCCCGGCTCGGCCCTCACGTGCGGCTCGAAACAGACGGCACCGGGCAGCTTGTGGCGGCGGTCCACGGCTATTCGGTCGGCTTGGGAGCTTTCAGCAGCGCCCTCGTCGGTCGCCTCCATGATCTGCGCACCGGTGTGCCGCTTGCATCGTTTGCGGCAGCAAAGCGAAAGAACGAGAGGGAACTTGAGCTGTTGCTGCGGCGTCTAGCCCAGCGCGGGCTTCTGGAGTACTGCTTTAGACGCTCGCTGAACCGTGAAGATCTGGTCGTCATCGAACCACAGACCGCCGATTACTGGCCAGAAAAAGCACGGCTCGGTAATGCCGATGTTGTGGCACTCTCGCGGTTCGCCTATATGCGCCGCCGCGGCAACGAGACAGTTCTCGAATCTCCCCGGGCCGCTGCATTGTTCAGAATCTGCAATCCGGCGATAGCGGCCGCCATTGCCGCGATGTCTGCGCCCCAGTCGATCAGACAGCTTGCCCGAGAGCGTACTTTCCCCGGAATCGAACTGCTCGCACTCCTGGTCGACTGCCACATCGTTTTCAAGACCTCCAAGAACATCGGCCTTCGGCAAAACGAGGGCGATCACAACCTCGTCCTTTGGGACTTTCATGACCTGCTGTTTCATGCGCGCAGTACGGAAGGTCGTCAGGCCAACCCGCTTGGCGGAACTTATCCGCATATCGGTAGCGCGTCTCCGCTGCCGGCGGTGCGGCCTCCTTGGGCTGGAAAGAAGATCGACCTGCGCGGCCTTTCGGCCGCTGCCAACGAAAACTCACCATTCACGCGGCTCCTCCATGAGCGTCATTCAACGCGCGTGTTCGATAGCCAAAAACCGATTACGATCGCAGAGCTGTCGCGATTTCTTGAAAGCACGGCGCGTGTGCTCTCGACATGGAAAACCGAGACCGAGGACGGTCCATCTGTCACGTATACGGCCAGGCCATATCCCTCCGCGGGAGCTTCCTATGAACTCGAACTCTATCTCGCCGTCGGCGAATGCGATGGGCTGGCCCGCGGATTCTATCATTACGATGCTGAGGAACATGCATTAGTCGCTATCAGCGTCCGCTCGGCGGAGTTCGAAGCGCTGCTGGCGCAAGCCCGGTTCGCGATGGATGCGCCCGCCTCACCGCAAGTTCTGATCGTGATTACGGCGCGCTTTGGCCGGATGTCCTGGAAGTATAGCGGGCTTGCTTATGCGCTCATTTTGAAGAACGTCGGTGTCTTGACGCAAACGTTCTACCTGATGGCGACGGACATGGAGCTCGGTGGATGCGCGATCGGCATCGTTAATATCGACCTGTTCGCGAAAATGACCGGGATCGAGTTCCATATCGAGGGGCCAGTCGGACAATTTGCTCTTGGGCGCCGATCAGCGTCGGATGTTTCCAACTGAGGTCGCGCGCCTGCGCGCGACGGCGCCCAAACTCTCGATCTCCTCGCCAATGGCGAGTTGCGGCGTCACGACGACCTTCGACCGCGTGAACCCTTGAAATAGCCGATGGGCTTCTTCTGCCGCTTTCCTTCCAGGGCGAAGATTGCGCCCTGAGGGTCCGCGCACGGCACGGTCCAATTGCCGCCCGATAGTTGGAACGGCTCGTCGAGGATCTGACCGCCGGCGGCGGCAAGGCGTCCGGTGGCTGCGTCGAGGTCGCCGACCTGGAAATAATAGAGCCAAAAGGGGGCTCTGATGGCTGGGGGTTTACTGCGGATTCCGCTGATCGGCTGCCCGTTTGCGGACAACATCTGATATGTGCCGAAGTCGCCTGCCTTGGTCTCGGCCTTTTGCCAGCCAAAAAGCTTGACGTAGAAATCCACGGCTTTTTCCCAGTCCTCCGCCAGCAACTCGTGCCAGACGACGTGTTTGCGGCCGCTCGATGCGGGGGATTGCCCGTGAGCGGGCTTCGGCCATTTGAGTATCCCAAGTCTTGCGGCGTTGGGATCGGCGAAGATGCAAAAGCGACTGATGCCCGGGACGTCCGTTGGCGGCACATGCACTGCTCCGCCAAGCCGTTTGACGCGTTCCGCAACAGCGTCGACTTCGCTGACCTCTATATATCCAATCCAACCAGATCCAACGCCCAATTGTCTCGCTTCGCCGGCCATCTCCATAAGGCCGCCTACGAGAGTGTCCCCGGCCGCGAGCAACGTGTACGGCCTGCCGGGTGCTGAGGCGTCCAGCACATCCCAGCCCATGACTTGCGAATAGAAAGTCCTGGCTGATTCTATGTCCGTGGTGAGCAATTCATACCAAGCGAAACGACCGTGAGAATTGGCCACGTTTATTCCTCAGGTCAAGCTCGCACCGACGCGCGACGAAGCCGCACGGGAGCCACCGCGGATGTTTCGATAACATAAGCCAGGTGGTCCTGTACCGACGGCTGGATTTTAACCTCGAATCATTTAACGCCAAGAGCGGCTACCCGGCGCGCAATCAACGATATCGTCGAATGGCGGCCCGCGGTCGGTGACGCGCCGCCATGTCGCCGGCAAGTCGCCCGAGGACTGTTGCAGCCAATAGTCCGTTTCCCGACAGGTAGCCGGCAGGGCTTGAACCCGATACGCCGGCGGCTGCGCCGCCGGCGGCAAACAAATTCGGGAAAACGCCACCCGTCCTTTTCTGCACCCGGGCGCTTTCGTCTATCGCCAAGCCGCCCTGCGTATGAAAAAGCGCACCAGTTACTTTTACCGCGTATAACGGGGCCCCGCATCTTTGATCGGGCACGAAGCATCGCCCGAAGCGATCCTTCCCGGAGCAGGATTTCAAGCCTTCGACTTCGTGCCATTCGGCGAAAAGACTCTGGACCGGCACGCGCATGACCTGCGCCAAGTCCTCCAACCGATCGGCACAAACGACAGCACCGGCACGCTCGGCATTGCGGAAGTCTTCAAACTGGCGCGCGACACCGGCAATCCGCTCGTCGAACACATTCCAAACGGCGCCGCCGGGTTGTCTTAATACATCGGCGGCCTGCTCTGAATAGCCGCGCGATTCATCGCAAAAGCGGCGGCCGTCGGCATTGATCTGAATCCCGCCTCCCATGATCACCGCCCAAGTGATGAGAATATTGTGCGGCGTCGCCACCGAGCCATGGCCCTGATAGGCACCAAGATCGGCAAGGCTTGCGCCAAGCGATTCACCCCAAAGCACGGCATCGCCGCGGTTGCCGGGATGACCGAAATAGAGCGCATCCGTCATCTCCGGAACGAAGCGGCGCACCAACTCCGGATTGCCGCCATATCCATTGCAGGCGAGGATCAGTGCGCCGCAGCCGATGCGCTCGCATACGCCATCGCCGCGCAAGACCCCGACCCCGGCGACGCGGTCATCATCGACGAATAACCTTCTGGCAATGCGGCCGGCGAGGATGACAACCTCATTGGCTTCCGCAGCGCTGCGCAGCCGGTCAATCAATTCCCGCCCGCTACGTGTCGGCAGGCCGTGCATGCGCAACGCGGAATGGCCCGGGTAATTGAAGTTGTCGACCACCTCGAAGGGAAAGCCGTAACGGTCAGCAAGCCACTCGACCAAAGGCGCCGCACCGCGCGAGGTCACTTCGACGATCGCCGGATCGGACTCGCCATGCGCCTTGCGCTGGATGTCGGCCGCAAGCATTTCCGCGCTATCGACGATGTTCTTCGCGCGTTGAAACCGGGTGCCGGCGGCAGGAATGAGTCCCGCCGACAGCGCCGTCGAGCCGGACGGCACGGCGTCCCGCTCGATCACAACGGCCTCGACGCCTGCCTCCTTGGCGGCGAGCGCCGCACACAGCCCGGCGGCGCCAGCGCCGATGATCAGCAGCGGTACTTGCGTATCGAATTGTTCGCCAGCGGCCAGATGGGTGACCGACATCAAGACGATTCACTTCTCGCGCGCAGCTTGCGGCCGCCTCAGATATTTGCCGCGCGCGGGGCCGACGACATTGCCGTTGTCATAGATAAGCTCGCCGCGCAGAAATGTACTCTTCACCCGGCCGCGAAGCTCGACGCCCTCAAACGGCGTGTAGCCTTGCACCGATTCAGATTCCGCGGCGTGCACGACAAAATTCTCATGCGGATCGACGATCGCGATGTCGGCATCATAGCCCGGCGCGATATCGCCCTTGCTTGCCAGACCGAAGCGCTGCGCCGGTTTCCAGCTCAAAAGTTCGGCCATGTGATTGTACGACATGCCCCGCTTGCTGCCTTCGCTGAGAACGCCGGACAGAAGATACTCGGTGCCGCCAAATCCCGCCTTCGCCACCCAGATGTCGGCTGGGTCGTCCTTTGACCATTTCTGCTCCGCCGAGCAGCAGGCGTGATCGCTGACAATCCAGTCGATCTTGCGGTCAAGCACGGCCTGCCACAGCGCCTCGACGTCCTCGCGCGGCCGGATCGGCGGATTGACCTTGGCGTGGACCGCACATTCGCAGTCGGTATCGAGCAAGAGGTGCCCGACCGTCACTTCGCGGCGGAATGCGATATGCGGGAAGACCTGCTGCATCGTCCAGGCGGCATCGATAGCTTTGCGCGAGCTCAAGTGCAGTAGATTGATATTCAGGCAATTGGTCTCGTTGGCGAGATAGGACGCGATCCAGATCGCAAGTCCCTCCGAATGCGGCGGTCGCGCCGCGCTGTAGGCCTTGAGTCCAGTCAACTTGCCTTCGCGCTCCACGATCTTTGTATAGGCGTTGAGAATGTCGGCCAGCTCGCAATGCAGACTCACGCTGATATGCGCGGCCTTGTCGGGAAACTTCTCCATCAGACGCTGCGCCGAACGCATGATGAACTCAAAATGCGCGATATCGTAGCTTTCCTCGGGCCCGATCATGAGAAAGTCGCTCTGGTGCGACGAGCGCCCGTGCAACCCATAGCCGCCGTAGAACATGAATATCTTGAACGACGGGATGCCGTGTTCGGTGACGAGATATTCCATCTCGTCGATGTGGCCGGACTCGATCGGGGCCAGGTGAAAACCGTAATCGACCCAGAAATTCCCGTTCGACTGCTTGTACACTTCGGGCATGAACTCGCGATATGGGCCGCCTCGGTTGAGGTAATAATGTCCGGTACGCAGATAGTTCAGACTTGAGGTGACGCCGCCCATGGCCGCGGCCTTGCTCTCCGACACCGCGTCCTGCGCCAGCGGCGCGTAGATGCCGATATGCATGTGCGCATCGACGCATCCCGGGAATGCCAGGCGATTTTTGGCGTCGAAAACCGTCTTCGCGCTTTCGGCCGCAATGTCGGGTTCGAGCCGAGCGATCTTGCCGTCTTTGACCGCTATGTCGAGACAATCGATCGCGGTCTTATTCGGGCGAACCACGCGGGCATTCTTGATCACGACGTCAAAGGTCTTTTCCATGCCAGACATTCCTTGGATTGCGGCAAACGATGTGTGCTGCCAGGTACCATCACATTTCGCCGACTTTCTTGATCTTGGGCACCGATGCCGCCGTTTCATACTGTTTGCCGCGCTCAAGCATGTCCGGCGTGCCGATCAGGCTATTGAGAGCGTTGAAATCAAACATCCGCGTCCGGAACGATTCGGATGAGCCGTGCGCCTTCAGCGCAGCGTAAAAGTCCTCCGCGGTCTTCGCCAGCGCCCGCACGATGGCGCCCGGAAAGATCACCATGGCAAAACCGAGCGCCTGCAATTCCTGCGCTGAGAGCATCGGCGTCTTGCCGCCCTCGACCATATTTGCCATGAGCGGCGTCGCTTTCCCCATCAGCGCGCCAATGCGGGCGAGTTCGGCGCGCTCACGCGGCGCCTCGATGAACAGCATGTCTGCGCCCGCGTCGCGATAGCGCACAGCGCGCGCAGCGGCTTGGTCGAAGCCTTCGACGGCGACCGCATCGGTGCGCGCGATGATCAGCGTGTCATCGCTGCGGCGCGCATCCACGGCTGCCTTGATCTTGCCCGCCATTTCCGCCGCCGGGATGAGCGCCTTGTCGTCGAGATGGCCGCAGCGTTTGGGAAAATCCTGATCTTCGAGCTGGATCGCGCTCGCGCCGGCGCGCTCGAGCAAACGCACCGTTCGCTCGACATTAAGCGCGTTGCCGTAGCCGGTGTCGGCGTCGACGATGAGATCTGAGTCGACCCGGTCGCGGATCAAGGCAACGGTGTCGACAACCTCGCTCAGGCTGACAAGGCCGATATCGGGGCGACCGAGCCGCGTATAGGCGATGGCCGCGCCGGAGACATAAAGCGCTTCGAAGCCCGCGCGCTCGGCAATCAAGGCGGTGAGCGGGTCATAAACCCCTGGAGCGATCAGAATCGGCGGTCGCACGAGGCGGGCGCGCAGTGATAGATCGGTCATGCGTCACAATCCCAAATATGTGCGTTTGAGCTCTGGATCGGCGCCGATTGCGGCAGCAGCGCCGGACATGACAAATTGCCCCTCGGCAAGAATATAGGCGCGGCCGGCGACTTCGAGGCTCTGCACCACGTTCTGCTCGACCAGCAAAATGGCGACGCCGTCGCTTCTTATGCGCACGATCAGAGCGAACAGTTCCTCGACCAGGCGCGGTGAAAGGCCGAGCGATGGCTCGTCGAGGATGAGAAGGCGCGGCTCGGCCATCAGTCCGCGGCCGATGGCGAGCATCTGTTGCTCGCCCCCGGACAGTGTATCACCGCGCTGGGATTGCCGCTCGGCAAGTCGCGGGAATATCTCAAACACGCGCTCGCGATTTCGCGCGCGGTTAGCCGCGGCACGCCGATAGCTGCCGAGATCGAGATTCTCCCGCACCGTGAGATTGGGGAAGATGCGTCGCCCTTCGGGCACGTGGATAAGCCCGCACGACACGATCGCCGCCGGCGTTTCGCGCTCGATCTGTCTGCCCTCAAATCGGATCGTACCGGCACTGGAGCGCACGACGCCGGAGATGGTGCGATTGAGCGTCGACTTGCCGACTCCGTTGGAACCGAGCACCGCAACAATTTCGCCGGTGTCGACCTCAAGATCGATGCCGCGCAGCACTTCTGTTTCGCCATATCCGGCGTGCAGACCCTGCACCGCGAGCAGCGCATCAGTGGCCATGCGCGCCTCCGAGCCTTGCCGCTGCGCCGTGGCCCAGATAGGCCTCGACGACCGTGGGGTCGGCTGCGACCTGCGACGGCGTTCCTTCGGCGATGATGCGGCCCTCCGCGAGAACGAAGACATGCTCGGCGAGGCTCATCACGGCCTGCATGACATGCTCGATCATCACAATCGCGATGCCGCGCGCACACAGCGCGCGAATGACCGGCACCATGTCGCGAATCTCCGATGGATTGAGCCCCGCCAGCACTTCGTCGAGCAACAACAGCTTCGGCTCGGTTGCCAGCGCCTTGGCAAGTTCGAGCCGTTTGCGCCCGGCGACGGTCAGGGTCGCGGCCGGCCGATCCAGCATGGAACCGAGTCCAAGTTCGCCGCCGACTTGCTCGGCTATCGCCAGCGCCTGGTCGCGCGCGGCGTGGCGCAGATACGCGCCGACCAGGATATTGTCTCGCACCGTCAGGCCGCCAAACGACTGGACGATCTGGAAGGTCCGCGCGATGCCGCGCCGGGCGAGCCGATGCGGCGCTTCGCCGGTCACATCCTCACCACAGTAGCGGATTGTGCCAGCGCTCGGCTTGAGGAAGCCCGCGATCATTGCGAACAGCGTGGTCTTGCCGGCGCCGTTCGGCCCGATCAGCGCGGTGATGCGGCCTTCGGCTGCGGCGAGCGAAGCGGCGTTGACCGCCATCAGACCGCCGAAGCGGCGCGAAACACGCTCGACTTGCAGAAGCGGCTCAGCCATGACCTACCTTCGCCGCCGGCGCCGGACGGAACAGCCGGCTGCGCAATTGGGTTAGGCCGCCCATCAGGCCGCGCGGCGCAAACCATATGATCAGCACTAGAACGCAGCCATAGATGACGAGGTCGAGACCGGGCGCCTCGCCGCCCGTCACCAGTTGTGCGGCCTCCCCCATTGCGCGAACCACCAGCGCGCCAAGCAACGGTCCGAACACCGTGCCGACACCGCCGATGATGGGCGTCAGCAAAGCTTCAATCGATATCCAGGTGCCGTAGGCAAGGCCAGAATCGATGAAGAGGAAATACTGAACGTAAAAGCAGCCGGCCGCAGCGGTGATCGCGCCGGAGATCATCATGGCGATGAGTTTAATCGCCGTAGCATTGACGCCGAGCGCCGCGGCGGCGTCTTCGTTCTCGCGGACGGCGACCAGCCAGACGCCAAAACGTGAGCGTTCGATGCGCTGCGTGACGATCAGCGCGATGGCAACCAGCGCCAGGATCATCCAGTAGAAGGCCGCACGGCTTTGGAACTGCAGCGAAGCCGGCCGCAGGTCGAGCCTGACCAACGTCCCGACACCGGCGCCGGTGACCGGCGCGACGCTTGCCAGGATGCGCAGCACCTCGGCAAAAGCGAGCGTAACCAGCGCGAAATACGAGCCGCGAAGGCCGGAGCGGAACGTCAGGCCGCCGACGATAGCACCAACCAGCGCACCGCCCGCAATGCCCAGGGCGAAGGCGATCCAGGCATTGACGCCGTACCGCACCTGCAGCACCGCGGTCACATAAGCGCCCGTGCCGAAGAAGGCGGCGTGACCGAACGAATATTGTCCGCCATAGCCGCCGAGCACATTCCAGCCTTGGCCGGCAAGCGCAATCATCAATGCGACGATGAGAAAATTCAGCGTTACGTTTGAAACGCCGAGCAACGGTACCGCGGCCATTGCGACAACGACAACAGCGACTGCTTTAAATTCCTTCATGCCCGGGCCCCGAACAAACCGCGCGGACGCACCAGCAGCACCGCAATAAAGAGCAGGAAAATACCGATCTGACCGAGCGACTCGCCGAGAAACAGGCTCGACAAGCTTTCGACCACGCCGATGACCAAGCCGCCGATCAGCGCTCCCGGCACCGACCCCATGCCGCCAAGCACCACAATGGTGAAGGCAACGAGCACGAAGGCATTGCCCGCGCTCGGGTTGACGTAATAGCTCGGAATCAAAAGGCACGCCGCGATGGCGACGCAAGCCGTACCGAGCCCGAATGTCACGGCATAAATGTGCGCCACGTCGATGCCGGCGAGCTCGGCGCCGAGCTTCTCCTTGGCGACGGCGCGGATGGCGCGTCCGGTATCCGTCGCGGTCATCAGCAGCCACAGCGCCAACGTCACTGCGAATACGGTGACGAATCCGATCAGGCGCGGCAGGGGCAGGAAGATAAAGCCCAAATCAATGCCGTCGAGGGCGTACGGCAAATCGACAGTGCGCGTATCGGCGCGGAACGCGAACAACAAAGCGTTCTCGATGACGACCGCAAGCCCCAGCGTCACCAGCAGCATATTGCGATCATCGCCGTGCGAGGCCGGACCGATGACAAAGCGCTGCAGCGCATAGCCGACGCCAAAGAAGGCCGGCGCAAGCAGGATGACGGCGAAATATGGATCAATGCCGAGCGCCCGATAGGCAAAGTAGGCAGCAAACATGGCAGCGGTGAGCAGCGCGCCATGGGCGAAATTGATGATGTGAAGAACGCCGTAGACCAGCGTCAAGCCGAGCGCGATCAGCGCGTAAACCGCGCCGGTCAACAAACCGTTGACGATGGCGGCAGTCAGGATGGCAGGCGACAGCACAGCTTGACGCTTCTGAGATAACGCCGCGGAAGGCGCCGCGATGACGCCGACCGCAGCCTGCTCGGTTACGCCGGCATCGGAAAGATCGGCTTGGCGTTGGCAAATTTCGCGGGCAGGATCACCTTGATGTCGTTGGCCTGCACCTGCGTGTTGCAGGGCGCCGCGCCTTGATTCTGGCCGTTGACGAACTTGGTCGGCCCGTAAGGCATGATGTGGCCGGACCAGGTCGAGTTGTCGAGCGCCGCAAGGATCTTCGGCCGGTCCGTCGAGCCCGCGCGCTCGAGCGCGTCGGCGATCAAGCCGACACAGCTGTAATTGAGATAGACTTCGTAGGTAAAGAACTGGCCCTTGGCCTCAACCTGCTTTTTGAGCGCCTGCGCCTTGTCGCTCAACGGATTGAACCAGTGATTGCAATCCATGATGCCTTTGGCGGCATCCGGAAATTCCTTGACGAACTTGTACGACGAGGCGGCGCCGCCAAGCACCGAATAGATCGCCTTCGGACGCACGTGTTGCTGAAGCATGGTGCGGGCGAGCAGGACGTACTCGTTGTAGTAGTTGGCCGGGATGACGAGATCGGGATTCGCCGCCTTGATCTTGAGTACGATGGTATTGAAGTCCCGCGTTGGCGTCGGATGCGCGATCGTGTCGACGACCTGAAAGCCCTTTCCGGGAAGCTGCGTATTGAGCAATTTGGCCAGGCCCGAGCCAAACAGCGAGTCTTCGTGCACGATCACGACGGTCTTTGCCGGCTTTCCGGCACCGTCATTGATGGCGACGAGATTATCGAGCGCCGTCTTGGCGATGACACCGAAGCCCGGTCCGAAGCGAAAGGTGTTCTTCAAGCCGCGCGTGACGATGCTGTCGGCGACGCCGACATCCACCACATAAGGCAGATCGTAGCGGGCCGCCGCCTGCGTCGTTGCCAGGCAGATGTTGCTGGCATAACCGCCGACAATACATGACACTCCGGCCGAATTCATTTTCTCGACCTCGGCGACACCACCATCGGGCGTCGATTGCGCGTCGCCGAGCACGGGATCGATCTTGGCTCCGCCGAGTGCCTTGATGCCGCCCGCGGCATTGATTTCGTCAATCGCCAGGGTCGCGCCGAGGCGACCTTGCTGTCCGGAATACGACAGGGCGCCGGTCACTGGATGCAGTACGCCGAGCTTCACAGGCGTCCCCGCAGCCCGCAGCACGGTCGGCATCGCGATAGTGCCCAGAGCGGCCGACGCCGCGCCGACGGCGGTGCTGGCCAAGAACCGGCGGCGATTCAACGGAAATTTATGGTCAGACATGATGCATTCCCCTCTGTTAGCGTTGCGGCCTTTGGTCAGCCGTTTTGCTGGCGATGATCGCGTGTTTTCTGGATTTTTCGCCGGCCCGCTCGACGCGGCGCATAACGGGCGACCAAGCCTTGTTGCGCTTGCCCGAACGGACGAGATCGATCTCGAACGCATAGCAATCCGGCCGGTAAAGTGCGTGCAGGTGCTCAACACCCCGGCCGGATTGATCGTAGAGCACCCGTGTCAATTCGATGAGTGGCGTGCCGGTGCGCACCTCGAGCGCCGCCGCGACGTCCGGCGCGGCCAATCCGGCGCTGATCCGCTGATGCGCGCGCTCGACCTTGACTCCGGCGCGCTCAAGC